>Ga0307488_10000975_pt1 | contig 23847 bp, 23 predicted proteins | sample SB02metaG_FD_202248 | JGI IMG/M metagenome (GOLD analysis project Ga0307488, IMG submission 202248) | Sea-ice brine microbial communities from Beaufort Sea near Barrow, Alaska, United States - SB 0.2 | ecosystem: Environmental > Aquatic > Marine > Coastal | place: USA: Alaska | collected... | reverse complement strand
GAAAGCGTTGTTTTTTGCGCAATCATATCCAATTCAATAAATTTTATTTTATGACCTCTTTTTTGCGCCAACGACTTTGGTACAATAGAAATTCCAAAATTATTTTCTACCAACTTAAAAATAGAACTCGAGTGAATGGTATTGTGAGAAACGAAAGGCGTAAAACCACAATCGTCAAAAATTTGCATAACTTTCTCGTAATAAGAAGCACTGTATTTCGAATCAAATAGAATGAAAGATTCTGCCTTAAACTGGTCTAAACTTTTAAAATTATTTTCATTAATAAGGTGGTTTTTTGGCAAAACCAAACAAAAATTTTCCTTTAAAATTGTTTTTATTTCCAAAGTCCTAGGAACTCTCTCTAATCGGACAAAACCAATATCTAAAGAAAAGGAAAGCAAGCCTTCAATTTGTTTTTGATTGTCAATTTCTTTTAAATTAAATAAAATATTCGGGTGATTTTTCTCAAAACGCAATAGCAAATTAGGAATTACGTCTTGCATGGCAGAACCTACATACCCAATTTTCAATGCGCCTTTCTTCCCATCATGTAATAATTTTGCATTCTCTAGAGTGTGCGAGAGTGTTTTTAATTGCAATGAAAATTCTACTTTTAAATATGCACCCACCTTTGTTAAAACAACTTTTCTATTGTGCCTTTCAAACAAAACAACGCCGAGTTCTTCTTCAAATAATTTAATTTGCCTACTTAATCCTGGCTGAGAAATAAATAACTTCTCCGCAGCTTTTCTAAAATGTAATTCTTCAGCAACCGCTAAAAAATACCGAATGTGTCTTAATTCTATTTGATAACTCATAGTTATTAATATATACAATAAAGGGTATTAAAAAGCATCAAAAGTAATCATAACTTTGTTACAACCCAATTCATACAAAAAACAATGTTTAAATACGGAATAGATCAACTTACACTTCATAAAGTAAAAGAGATAGCAAATGGTAATTTAAAAGCTACTATTGACAGTACTGCGAAAGAAAAAATAATTTCTTGTAGAGAAAAAGTAGAAACCATAATCAAAAGCAATAAAATAGTATACGGTATTAATACTGGTTTTGGTCCTTTGTGTGATGTGCAGATTTCACCTGAAGAAACGAGTCAGCTTCAAACCAATTTATTAATTACACATGCTGTTGGTGTTGGAAAAAACATAGACAAACATTTGTCAAAAATTATGATGATTTGCAAAGTACATGCACTTTGTCAAGGTTTCTCTGGTGTTCGTTTAGAATTGATAGCACGTATTATTTATTTTATAGAAAACGATTTGTTACCAGCGGTTCCAGAGCAAGGTTCCGTTGGTGCTTCAGGGGATTTAGCGCCACTTTCTCACTTATTTTTACCCTTAATTGGTGCGGGTGAATTTTGGATTGGTGACAAAATTGTTCCAGCAAAAGTAGTTTTAAAAAAGCATCATTTAGAACCTCTAGAATTGCAGGCAAAAGAGGGATTAGGGTTGATAAACGGAACGCAATTTATTTTAGCCCACGCCATCACCGGACTCTTAAAAATGGAGTATCTACTCGATTTAGCAGATATTTCTGGCGCCATGAGTATTGAAGGTTACAAAGGAAGTTCGTCTCCGTTTAGAGAAGAATTACACGCAATAAGGCCTTTCAAAGGAAGTATAAAAGTTGCAGAACGCATGCGCAATATCTTTAAAGATTCTCAAAACATTATGTCACATGAAGATTGTGAGCGCGTTCAAGATCCGTATTCAATGCGTTGTATTCCGCAAGTGCATGGTGCTTCTAGAAATGCATTTTACCATGTATTAGAATTGGCAGAAATAGAAATGAATTCTGTAACAGACAACCCTATTGTACTTAGTGAAACAGAAGCTATTTCTGGTGGTAATTTTCACGGGCAACCCTTAGCAATCGCTTTGGATTATTGTTCAATAGCAGCTTCAGAACTAGGGAATATTGCAGACAGACGTTGTTATTTATTATTAGAGGGAAAATATGGTTTGCCAAGATTGCTAACAAAAAGTGGTGGGTTAAATTCTGGATTTATGATTCCACAGTACACCACAGCTGCATTGGTTACCGAAAATAAATCATTATGCTTCCCTCCTTCTGCAGATAGCATTCCAACTTCTTTAGGACAAGAAGACCATGTTTCTATGGGAAGTATTTCTGGGCGACAGTTCAATCAGATTTTAGGTAATTTAGAAAAAATAATAGCCATAGAATTGATGTATGCAGCACAAGCATTAGAATTTAGAAGACCGAATACTTTTTCTAAAATCATCGAAAAAAACTACAGTATCATCAGAGAAAAAGTGGATAAATTAGAAGAAGACAGACTTTTAAAAGAAGACATTAAGAACATGATTCTATTGGTAGAAAATAAAAAATTTATTGTAAATTATAATTAGATATGACCTTTAAAGAACAAATTTTACAAGGAATTCCAGCGATATTACCTGCTAAAAAAAACTATCCAAAAGGCGCAAATAGGGCTCCGAAAAGGAAAGATATTTTATCTGTAGAAGAAAAACAATTGGCAATAAAAAATGCACTGCGGTATTTCCCAAAAGCATGGCATCCAGAATTGGCAGCAGAATTTGCCAATGAATTAAAAGAATTCGGTAGAATCTACATGTACAGATTCAAACCTGAATATAAAATATACGCAAGAGCCATTTCAGAATACCCTGCAGAAACACAACAAGCTGCAGCAATCATATTGATGATTCATAACAATTTGAATCCTGATGTTGCACAACATCCTGAAGAATTGATTACCTATGGCGGAAATGGTGCTGTTTTTCAAAATTGGGCACAGTACCTTTTGGTCGTTCAATATTTAGCAATCATGACAGAAGCACAAACATTGCATTTGTATTCTGGGCATCCCATGGGATTATTTCCCTCGTCTAAAAATGCTCCAAGAGTTGTGGTTACCAACGGAATGATGATTCCTAATTACTCAAAACCAGATGATTGGGAAAAATTTAATGCCTTAGGAGTCACTCAATATGGTCAAATGACCGCAGGTTCATTTATGTATATTGGTCCACAAGGAATTGTACATGGAACCACAATTACCCTAATGAATGCCTTCCGAAAAATATTAAAGAAAGCAGAAAGTCCAAATGGAAAGATCTTTTTAACTGCTGGTTTAGGAGGCATGAGCGGTGCGCAACCAAAAGCAGGAAACATTGCAGGCTGCATTACCATTTGTGCTGAAGTAAACAGCAGCGCAGCAACAAAAAGACATGAACAGGGCTGGGTAGATGTCTTAATTGATGATATCGATACTTTAGTTGAAAGAACGCTAGAAGCTCAAAAAAACGAAGAAGTAGTTTCCATTGCATATATTGGAAATATTATTGATGTTTGGGAAAAATTTGACGAAGAAAATATCTTTATTCATATCGGTTCAGATCAAACTTCTTTGCACATTCCTTGGACAGGTGGGTATTATCCTGCCAACTTAACGTACGAGGAATCAAATATTTTAATCAGAGAAAACCCTGCCCTTTTTAAAGAAAAAGTACAAGCTTCCTTAATAAGACATGCAAATGCTATTAATAAGCATACTGGAAAAGGAACCTACTTTTTTGACTACGGAAATGCTTTTTTACTAGAATCTTCTAGAGCCGGTGCAGATGTAATGGCAGAAAATAACATCGACTTTAAATACCCTTCTTACGTTCAAGATATTTTAGGCCCCATGTGTTTTGATTACGGTTTTGGTCCTTTTAGATGGGTTTGTGCATCTGGAAATGGAGATGATTTAGATAAAACTGATGCAATTGCTGCAAATGTTTTACAAAAATTAATGGAAAATTCGCCAGAAGAAATACAACTACAAATGCAAGACAATATCACTTGGATACAGAATGCAAAATCAAATAAAATGGTGGTGGGTTCTCAAGCGAGAATTTTGTATGCCGATGCAGAGGGACGTGTAAAAATTGCAGAAGCTTTTAATAATGCCATCGCAAAAGGTGAAATTGGTGCCATTATTTTAGGCAGAGACCATCATGATGTGAGTGGAACAGATTCTCCTTTTAGAGAAACTTCTAATATTTACGATGGTAGTAAATTTACTGCAGATATGGCCATACATAATGTAATTGGAGATAGCTTTAGAGGTGCTACTTGGGTTTCTATTCACAATGGAGGTGGCGTAGGTTGGGGAGAAGTGATGAATGGTGGTTTTGGAATGCTGCTAGACGGAACAAAAGAAGCCGATGAAAAGTTAAAAAATATGCTTTTTTACGATGTAAATAACGGTGTTGCAAGAAGGAGTTGGGCTCGAAATGAGGAAGCTATTTTTGCGATTAAAAGAGAAATGGAAAGAACGCCTAATTTAAAAATCACTTTACCTAACTTAGTAGCAGAAGATCTATTAAAAGACTTGTTTTAATGAATGTACTTTTTAAAAATATCAAAGAATTAATTCAGATTAGAGAAACACCTATTGATTTTGTTTCGGGAAAAGAAATGAATGTTTTACCAACACTTAAAAATGCATTCCTTTTGGTGAAAAATGGATTGATTGCTGATTTTGGTTCGATGGAAAACTGTCCTGAAATTGATTTAGAAACGATTGATGCAAAAGGTAGAATGCTCCTTCCTTCTTGGTGTGATTCTCATACACACATCGTATATGCCGGAAATAGAGAAGCTGAATTTGTAAACAGAATAAACGGACTTTCCTATAAGGAAATTGCGGATAATGGCGGCGGAATTTTAAACTCTTCAAAAAAATTACAAGAAACCTCTGAAACCGATTTATACAATCAAAGTAAAGTTCGTTTAGAAGAAGTTATGCATTTAGGAACGGGTGCTGTAGAAATTAAATCGGGTTATGGTTTAACCAAAGAGGCTGAACTTAAAATGCTTCGCGTTATCAAAAGATTGAAAGAAAATTATCCAATAGCAATTAAAGCTACTTTTTTAGGTGCGCATGCAGTTCCAGCTATTTATAAAAATAACAAGAGTGGGTATTTACAGATGTTGATTGATGACATCCTTCCTACCATTGAAAAAGAAAAACTCGCAGATTTTATAGATATTTTTTGTGAAACAGGGTATTTTTCAGTTGCGGATACACAACAGATTTTAGATGCTGGAAAAAAACAGGGTTTGGTTGGTAAAATTCATGTGAATCAGTTTACAGCAATTGGCGGAATTCAAGTTGGAATTGCAAATAATGTATTGTCGGTAGATCATTTAGAAGAAATGAGAACCGAAGATATTGAAGCTTTGAAAAACACCAAAATAATGCCTGTTGCCTTGCCTAGCTGTTCTTATTTTTTAAGTATTCCGTATACTCCTGCAAGAAAAATGATCGATGCAGGTTTGCCTTTAGCCCTGGCTACAGATTACAATCCGGGTTCTTCACCTTCTGGAAATATGAATTTTGTAGTGGCTACTGCTTGTGTAAAAATGAGGATGACACCAGAGGAAGCCATAAACGCAGCAACTATTAATGGTGCGTACGCCATGAACTTACAAGACAAAGTGGGTTCGATTACCAAAGGAAAATTAGCTAATTTGATTTTAACCAAAGAAATTAATTCGTATCATTTTATTCCGTATTCTTTTGGAAATCATTCTATTGAAAAAGTGTTTTTAAAAGGTGAAGAAATTAAACAGTCATAATTATGGATTTTTTTAAAAATTTAAAAGTTGGGTATAAGGCTGGAGATAAAGCACTGTACTCCGGCAGAAAATCTAAACTTAACAATCAATATTGGCATCAAGAAATACTAGTTTCTCATATTGAAGATTTAAAAAGTAATAATCCAACGGATATTGGTATTGTAGGATATGTTTGTGATGAAGGCGTGAAAAGGAATCAAGGTAGAATTGGGGCTCAAAAAGGTCCAAAAAGTGTGCGGAATAAATTAGGGAAACTTCCAATTCATTATAAAAACAAAAAGATTGTAGATTTTGGGGATATCATTTGTTTAGACCACTATTTAGAAGATTGCCAGAAGGCACTTTCTAAGACCGTCAGCACCTTAATTAGCAATAAAATACTACCTATTGCAATTGGTGGCGGGCACGATATTGCGTACGCTAATTTTAATGGAATCAAAGAGGCTATCAAAAACGTTTCAAACAATAAAATAGGAATTATAAATTTTGATGCACATTTTGATTTGAGGGCGGTGGAAACACAACCAAATTCAGGAACTCCTTTTAATCAAATTTTAACGGAAAATAATGATGTTGCTTATTTTGCAATTGGAATTCAACAACAATCAAACCCGAAAGAACTTTTTGAGATTGCAGCACAAAAGAGAGTTTCTTATATTTCAAATTTTGATTGTGAAACGTTTAGCAAAGACTTAAAAAGCAACTTAAATGCTTTCATTAAAGAAGTAGATTACCTGTACATTACTATTGATATGGATGGCTTTTCCTCTGCTTATGCACCCGGAGTTAGCGCTCCTTCTTCACTTGGTTTTACTCCTGGTTTTGTCTATAAAGTACTCGGGTTTTTATTCCAAAGTAAGAAAGTAATTTCTTGCGATATTGCAGAACTAAATCCAGATTTTGATATGGATGACAGCACTGCAAGTTTGGCTGCAAGGTTGGTTGATTATATGGTTCAAATCGCATAAAAAAACCTTTTAGAGTTAAACTCTAAAAGGTTTTTTTAACGATTTCAATCGCACGAAATTACTGCAGCATTTGAAGATTACTCACCTCTTGATTTGTGAGTTCTCTCCATCTTCCTCTTGGCAAGTTCTTCTTGGTTAATTCCGCAAAAATTACTCTATCCAGTTTACTCACTTTATAACCCAAGTGTTCAAAAATCTTACGTACAATTCTGTTTCTACCAGAATGTATTTCTATTCCTACCTCAGATTTCGGTTGACCGTCTACATAAGAGACTGCATCAATAAATACTTTTTTACCTTCAATAATTACTTCTCCACGTAATTTCTCTAAATCTTTTAATTCTAGCTTTTTATCTAAAGAAGCGTGGTATAACTTACGCACGTCGTGTTTTGGATGCGTTAACTTTTTAGCCAACTCACCATCATTAGTAAACAACAACAAACCAGTTGTATTTCTGTCTAAACGTCCTACAGGATATATTCTTTCCTTAGAAGCATTTGACACCAAATCCATTACTGTTTTTCTACCACGATCATCGTCCATAGTAGTGATGTAATTCTTAGGCTTGTTTAATAAAACATATTTCTTCTGTTCTGGTGTAATACTTGTTCCGTCAAAACGCACAACATCATCTGCCTGCACTTTATACCCCATTTCGGTTACTAAATTACCGTTTACCACAACACTACCGTGTTCTATATACGTATCTGCTTCACGTCTTGAGCAAACTCCTGAATTGGCAATGTACTTGTTTAAGCGAATCCCTGATGATGCGTCAGCTTTTGGTGTTTCTTTAATTTTAGTAAAAGTTTTTTTAGTGCTTTTTCTACTTAGTGGTGTACTTTTTTTACTTGATGGTGCACTTTTCCTACTAAGAGGGCTGCTTTTTTTACTTGACGGTGTACTTTTTCTACTAAGAGGAGTACTTTTCTTACCTTCTTGTCGTCCTCTCGACGAGTTTCTATTTGAATTCATTATAAAAAATTTTTGCAAAGGTAGTTATATTCTTGAATTTTAGTTCAATCTATCAATCACTTTATCTAAAAGTAATGAAGTGTCTATAAAAATTAAACACAAAACACCTATCAGCAGTAAAAGTTTTAAGATGTTATGAAGTATTCTGTAGTGATTTCTAGAATTCGATTTCCAAAGATAAAAACCTACAAAAACTAAGATAACTAGTGCAAAATAGAAATAATAGCGCATGTAGCTTAATGCTGGATCTCTAAATAAAATTACAATCGGAATACTTGTTAAAATTAATAGTAAAACAGACAGTTGTTTTGTTTTTTTCTCTCCGTAAGCGACGGGGAAAGTGCTATAATTATTTGCAATAGCTCCTTTTATATTTTGCAAATCTTTAATTAGTTCGCGTACCATAATTACTAGAAACAAGAAAATTGCGTACACAAAAATTATTTTAGAAAAGTTGCTGAAATAAACAAAAATAGCAAAAAAAGGTAATATCGTTAGAACGGTAGCAGACAGCACACCTATAAACGGATACTTTTTCAACTTATGAGAATAAAACCAAATAGAAAATATATACACTGCGAAGAAAAATGCTGCTCTCGTAGAAATCAAAATTCCAAAGCTGAAACCAATGAAATTGAGCATAAAATAAAGTCTTAGCTTCGTGGACTGTTTTATATAGTTATCTAAACTTGCCTTTACGGGTCTGTTAATTTTATCAACTTTTACGTCGTAAAAATTATTGATAATATACCCTCCAGCAATTACAAAAACAGTAGCTAAAATGACAAATGATAAATGTACATCGAAAAGAACTTCTTTTAAAGATTTCGTTGGCGAAAAAATAAAAATTGCAGCTAAGTATTGAGCACAAATTAACACTAAGATGTTATAGCCTCTTACTGCAGAGAATAAGCTAAAAAATTTAAATATGATTCGTTTTGCTTTTGAAGACGCCATGAAAGTGTTCTAAAATCTATAAACTAATTCTAGCTTATAATCTTTTAAGCTTTTCTTAGCTTTTACAAAATCTTCTGTAAAACCTAAAATATAACCTCCACCACCTGAACCACATAATTTTAAATAATAATCATTCGTAGAAATTCCTTTTTCCCATACTTTATGGAAAGCATCAGGAATCATCGGTTTAAAATTAGTTAAAACAATTTTAGATAAAGACTTTACATTCCCAAATAAAGATTTTACGTTTCCTTGTAAAAAATCTTCAATACAAGCATCTGTTGTTGTTGAAAATTCTCCACTAATCATATTTCTAAAACCTTCATTTTTCATCTTATTCATAAAGATGTTTACCATTGGTTCAGTTTCACCAATTTGTTCTGAATCTAATAAGAAAACAGCTCCTTTCCCCTCTTTTTGAGAAGGAATTCCTGCAGGCTCTATGCTGTCTTTTGAATTTATTAATATTGGTAAGCTTAGGTAACTATTTAAAGGGTCTAAACCAGAACTCTTTCCGTGAAAAAAAGATTCCATTAAAGCGAAAACCGCTTTTAAATTTAATAATTTATCTCTTGTTAAGTTTTCTAAAACGGTTGTTTTATCTGCAGCATATTTGTCATAAATAGAGGCTACTAAAGCTCCAGAACTACCAACACCATACCCTTGTGGTATCGAAGAATCAAAATACATCCCGCTTTGAATGTCTCTTTTAAAAGCAATCAAATCAAAGGATACTAATTCTGTATTTAAAGTAAATAAGTAGGTGTAAAAACGCTCTAAATTTGCATTGGACTCAAATGATTTCCCCGAGAGGTTTTCCGAGATTTTTAGCGCTCCTCTGTAAGTATTGTAAGGAATTGCAAGGCCTTTAGAATCTTTTATAATTCCGTATTCACCAAACAATAAAATTTTAGCATAAAATAAAGGTCCTTTCATAAGTTTCTTTTAGCACTGCAAAAATACGACTTTATATGTTAATAAAATTCTTATTAATTATTCTTATAAAAAAATTTCCAAACCCCTGTTTTTTCACCTTTACTGTATTTTCCTTTTTCTTTCATTGTACCATTACTATAGTACGTCTTCCACATTCCTTCTCTGAAACCGTCTTCAAATTCTCCTACCGTCTTCACTTCACCTGTGCCATAAAACTGGATAAACTTCCCTTCTTTTTTCCCTTTGACAATATAAAATTCCCTGGCTTTTTTTCCTGAAATATAATAATCTACGATCCTGTTATTTTCGATTTTACCATTGGAAAGAACCCTATAATACATAGCTTTTTCTTTCACAGTTCTATTTCCAGAAACATCAAGCCAACTTTTTTCTTGGCCAACGATATTTAGTATAGAAAAACAACTACAACAGAACAGCACTAAAACAATCCTCATAAAATCTTTTTTTTACGGCAATTTTTTTGCTCCAAAACCGACGGAATCATAAATATACTGTTTTTTCTGACAGTACTCCGCTAACTCATTTTCTATAAATTGGCGCACCGTTTCTTTTTCAGCTTCTGGATATAAAACATGTACATTAGCACCCGCATCCAAGGTGAAACAAATATTGCTGTTTTCAGCTGCCCTAAATTTCCAAATTTTATTGATTATTTCCAATGTATTGGGTTTCATTAAAATAAAATACGGATGGCTAGTTAACATCATCGCATGCAATGTCAAGGCTTCACTTTCCACCAAATTTATAAATGCTTTGCAATCTCCTTCTTGCAGAATTTTAGATATTTTTGACACATTCTCATTCGCTTGTTCAAATCTATTTTCTGCGAACGGATGTGCATGCATTAAATCATGACCAATAGTGCTAGAAACCTGCTTTTCTCCTTTGTCTACTAATAAAATTGCGTCTTGATAGTTTTCAAAAAATGGATGTACTTTATAAGGAAATTGAACCCCAAATATATCTGAGCTTCCCGCTATTTCTGGATGCTCGCCCCAAACAACCAAAGGACCTTGTATACTTCTACTTGCACTTCCAGAACCTAAGCGTGCTAAAAAAGAAGCTTTTTTATGGATGAATTCATTAGTTAAATTTGGATTTAATTCTTGCTCTAAACTCATTAAACACATTGCAATCGCACTTAAACCACTCGCTGAAGATGCAATTCCACTAGAATGTGGAAAAGAATTTTCTGAACTAATGATCATCTTATAATCAAAGATATAAGGACAATACATTTGCACTCTTTTAAAAAATGCTGCAATTTTAGGTTTGAATTCTTCTTTCTCTTTGCCCTCAAAAAACAAATTAAAAGCTACTGCTGTAGTTGTTTCTTTTTTCGAGAATTCTATAGTGGTAATTGTATGACAATTGTTTAACGTAAAACTGATAGAAGCATTTTTGGGAATTTGAGGATTGCTTTTTCCCCAATATTTTACCAACGCAATATTACTTGGTGTTTGCCATGTAAAACTTGCTTTTTGTACTTTTTCTGAGCGTATTTTTGGAATAAATTGTTCGGTATTCAAAATTTAAAATTTGAATCAAAGATAACTATTTCATCCATTTGAAATGGGTATTTTTGTGAATATGAAAATTAAAAAAGTTTTTTTATTATTAAATGGTGAACAACCTAAAAAACTTCCAGATCTAGAGGAATACGAGACTATCTGCGCCACAGATGGTGCCTATCAATATTTATTAGAACACAACATTAAACCTGATTTTATTTCCGGAGATTTTGATTCTCTAAAAAATATTCCGAAGGAAATTGAAACCCTAGAAACACCAGATCAAAACTTTACAGACTTTGACAAGATACTTCAAATCCTTTTTAATAAAGGACATAAAACTATTGATGTTTTTGGTGCTAGCGGAAAAGAACAAGACCATTTTATAGGAAATCTAAACACGGCTATTCAGTGGAAAGAAAAGTTAAAAATTACTTTTTTTGACAATCACGGATGCTATTTTTTAGCGGATAAGAAAACAGTAATTGACAACTGTATGCACAAAACAGTTTCTTTAATTCCGTTTCCTGAAGCTACAAGAATTACTACAAAGGGCTTGCAATATGGTTTAAATAATGAAGATTTAATTTTCGGAAAAAGAATAGGAACAAGAAATAAAGCAATTAAAAATCAGATACATATTAGCTTCAAGGCTGGTTATTTATTTATTTTTATAAATCACTAAAAAATGGGAAGAAAAATAAAATTATTATGGGACTTTAGAGGGGAAGATGCTAAAGAAACCGCGCAACACCATACCATTCATTTAAAAGAATTTGCAGCGTTAGAAAAGTTAGATTTTCATGAAATAAATATTTCTGAAATGAATCCGATGTTGTGTGCTGCTTTTATTATTGTGAATGAAAAGGACATGAAAGTATTTAGAGATGCTCTAAAACCGCAACGTGGAGAAATAGCTGAATAAAATTGTTTTAAAAACGATCGCACAGAAAGCGCTTTCGTGCTATCGTTTTTTTGCACTGCATTTGGTACATGGATGCTTTCGTTTATTGCTGATCACAAAATAGTCTAATCACGAAAGAACATGCTATAAATCGCAATAATTTTTCGAAGCTCCTCTATGTTATTGGATACCGCTGTCACCTGCTGATAAGATGCAGCAGCGAGTAGAAAAGCTTTTTAAGATTGTATTTATTTGTATAAATTACGATCAAAACTTAAAAAGTTACTTCAAAAATTCACAAACTTCAGCATAAAATTGCTTGGGATTTTCTGCGTGCAGCCAATGACCTGCATTTTTAATTTCAATAATTTTAGCATTTGTAAAATGTGCTTCAATTATTGGTACTTCGTTTTCGGTAATATAATCTGAATGCGCTCCTTTTAAGAACAACGTTTCGTTTTCGAAAACAGTAAATGACGGCAAAGCGTTGCCCACTTCTGAGTTATTTTCTGTAAGAGATTCTAAATTAAATCGAAAAGCCAATTGTCCTTTTTCCTTCCAGTACACGTTTTTTAACAAAAACTGGCGCACACCTACTTCTGGAATCAACTCCGTTAATTTTTTATCTACTTTGCCTCGAGAATTGTCTACCGCAAAATCAATAGCATTTAAGCCTGCTAAAATTGCATTGTGATGTGGTTGGTATAATCTTGGCGAAATATCTACAACAATTAGTTTTTTTACTATTTTTGGGTAGGTTACAGCAAATAGCATTGCTACCTTACCTCCCATAGAATGCCCAATTATAAAAACGTTTTCAAGCTGATGCGCTAGTATATAAGCATATAAATCTTCCACCAAAACCTCATAATTAAAAGCATCTGCATGAAAACTGCGTCCATGATTTCTTTGATCTATTAAATGCACTTGGAAATCTTCAGAAAATTGATTTCCTAATGTTTTCCAGTTGTCAGACATTCCGAAATAACCATGTAAAATCAATAATGGAATTCCTTCCCCTTTTATCGTTGAATTTAGTATTGGATTATTAGACATAATTTTATTATTATTTAGTACTGCACAAAGATTTGCTACAAGAGACATTAACAATCTACAGCTACAGTTTTTCTACTAAAACTGCAACTGTAAATTTTTTCTACGACTTTTACGATCACCTGAAACCTACTTCAACCGATGTAAATACATATTTACTACGTTCTCTAGACCTAAATACAAACTTTCTGTAATTAATGCATGTCCAATAGAAACTTCAGCCAAATTAGGAATATTTGCTTTAAAAAACTGTATGTTTTCTAAGCTTAAATCGTGTCCTGCATTAATCCCTAAACCTAATTTATTTCCTAAAACAGCGGCCTCTGTGTAAGGTATTACTGCTTCTTTGTTTCCTAAATCAAACTGAGCCGCAAATGCTTCTGTGTACAATTCAATTCTGTCTGAACCTGTCTTTGCAGCAGCTTCAATCAGCTTTAAATCCGTACCTACAAAAATAGAAGTTCTAATTCCGTGTTGTTGAAATTCTTTAATTACTTCTTGCAAAAAAGAGTGGTGTTTTATCGTGTCCCATCCTGCATTTGATGTAATTGCATCTATGGCATCTGGCACTAAAGTAACTTGTGTTGGTTTGGTTTCTAGGACAAGATCTATGAAAGATTGTGTTGGGTTTCCTTCGATATTAAATTCTGTTTTTATAACTGAAACTAAATCTCTAGCATCTTGGTATTTAATATGTCTTTCATCTGGTCTTGGATGAATGGTAATTCCCTGTCCACCAAAACTTTCGATATCTGAAGCGACTTTTAGTAAATTTGGTACATTACCGCCACGAGAATTTCGTAAAGTTGCTATTTTATTAATATTTACGCTTAACTTTGTCATTGTTTAAGATTAGACTACAAAGATAAATTATTAAATCATTTTATCCTATATTCGTAGAGCATGAATATTACAGACTACATACAAAATAAAATAAAACCATTGCACTTAAAAAGTAGTGTAAAAACTGCTCAAAAGTTGTTTGATACTTTTCCAGTCACACATTTTGCTGTAGTAGAAGACACAAAACTATTGGGTTGTTTTGCGCAAGATGATATTCAAACGATCGCAAATAAAACTGTTGATTTATTTGCACATACTCATTTGTTAAATTCTTTTTTTGCAGATGAAAAAGCAACTGTTTTAGAACTTCTAAAGATTTTTGCAGACAATGACACTACACTTATTCCAATACTAAACGAAGAGAAAAAATACATTGGTTATTATGATTTATCTGATATTTTAGAAGTGTTTTCTACAAGTCCGTTTATGACTGAAGACGGCGAAACGCTCGTTATACAAAAAATAAAAAGCGATTACTCTGTGAGTGAAATCTCGCAAATTGTAGAATCTAATGGTGGTGCATTGTTGGGTTTGTATCTTTCGGAGCAGCAAGAAGATTTGGTACAAATTACGCTTAAAATTAGTACAGAAGATATTCATGAAGTTGTGCATGCATTTAGAAGGTATGATTATAAAATAATTTCGATGCATGAAAATGATATTTACTTAGAAGATTTAAAAAGCAGATCTGATTATTTACAAAAATATTTAGACATGTAATTTTCTAAGAAAGAATTACTATCGAATTATAAAAAGAAAATTAAATAATTTATTCATTTGAAAAAAGTAGCAGTTTACGGGCAATCTTATTCCATTTCAGCCGAAAAAGAAATTAAAATTCTTCTAAGCATCTTAGAAAAAAATAACATTATATGTTTTATTGAAGAGGACTTCTATAATTTATTAGTAGAAGGCAAAATTTTAGACAAAAAATATTCGACTTTTTCTCATTTTAATGATTTAAACGACTCTTTTGACCTGATGTTTACTTTAGGTGGAGATGGCACCATATTAAGAGCCGTTACCTATATAAGAGATTTGGGAATACCAATATTAGGCATAAATACTGGTAGATTAGGTTTTTTAGCAACCATTAACAAAAAAACAATAAAAGAAAGTGTAGCACTTATTTTAAAAGGTGCGTATGCTGTGCAAGAAAGAACACTTTTATCCATTAGAACTTCACCAAGTACAGAAGAATTCTCTGAACTTAATTTTGCTTTGAATGAAGTAACAATCGCAAGAAAAAACACCACTGCTATGATTGGTGTAACCACCAATTTAAACAATGAGTATTTGACCAATTATTGGGCAGACGGCTTAATAATAGCTACGCCAACAGGCTCTACAGGTTATTCTTTAAGCTGCAACGGTCCCGTAGTTTCACCAGATTCTAAGAGTCTTGTGATCACACCGATCGCGCCCCATAATTTAAATGCAAGATCTATGGTTATTTCAGATGAAAATTCTATACGATTAGAAATCGATTCTAGAGAAAAAGAATTTTTAATATCACTAGATTCTAGAATTACTTCTGTCGCAGAAAACACAAAAGTTTTTATAGAAAAAGCGCCCTTCACTATCAAAAGCATTATTCCAAACAATCAGTCTTTTCTAGAAACACTGCGCAGTAAATTATTATGGGGAGAAGATACTAGAAATGAAACAAATCTTTAACCCACACAAACAATAAAAATAAAAAAAAACTGTTATTCCAAAAAGACCAAATAATAACTTTTAAAAGCAAGTTGAAAAACCTATATTTGCCCGTTATTTTTTAGAATGAAAAACAGTATTTTAAGTATCGTATTCATAGGATTTTCCTCTTTTTTGTTGGGGCAAGTGTATGAAGTTGGAGTTTCTTTAGGAGGCACCAACTATGTTGGTGATATCGGTAGCACAAAGTATATCAACCCAAATAAACTAGCTGGAAATGCGTTTTTTAAATACAACTACAATCCTAGATTTGCTTTTAGAGGAACCTTGTCATTTTTACCAATAAAAGGAGAGGATGCGAAAGCTGACACGAATTTTAAAAAAAATAGAGATTTAAATTTCGGCAATACAATCGTAGAGTTAGCCGCAGGAATGGAATATAATTTTTATGAATATGATGTTTCATCTAAAGACAAAAGCTGGACGCCCTATCTCTTATTCGAACTTGCTGCATTTAATTATGCCTATGTTAAGGATCAGGATGCGGCAGGAAATAATGTTTTGGGTAAAAAAACAGCGTTCGCAATTCCAATAGGTGTTGGGTTTAAATCGAAACTATCGGGTACTATGTCTTTTTCTTTTGAAACAAAGTTTAGATATACTTTTACAGATGATTTAGACTATTCTACAGATAAAATAACTTCTTTAGATTTTGGAGGAACAGGAAATGATTGGTATATGTTTACAGGAGTCTCTTTAATTTACACTTTTGGCAGACCAGCTTGTTATACAAAAGGATTATAAAAATATGGATAAAAAGCTACTTATAGATTTACAAAGAGTACCAAAACACGTTGCTATTATTATGGATGGTAATGGGCGTTGGGCTAAAGGTAAAGGAATGACCAGAGTTTTTGGCCATAGAAACGCTTTGACTGCTGTAAAAGAATGTGTAGAAACTGCGGCGCAAATAGGTGTCAAAGCAATTACTTTATATGCTTTTTCTACAGAAAACTGGAAAAGACCAAAATTAGAAATAGATGCGCTGATGAGCTTGCTTATAAACTCATTAAAAAAAGAATTACCTACTTTTCAAAATAATGGAGTTGCAGTAAATGCCATCGGTAACATAGAAAATTTACCAAAAAGAGCGCAAAAAGCTTTGAATGATGTAATTCTTCAAACAAAAAACAACACTAATATCATATTAACCTTAGCATTGAGTTATGGTTCTAGAGAAGAAATTGTTAACGCAATCAAAAACATTTCTAAAAAAGTTGTTAATAAAGAACTTTCTTTGAAAGAAATTGACGAAAAAACTATAAATAACCATTTATATACGTTTAATTTGCCCGAAGTGGATTTAATGATAAGGACAAGTGGTGAACATCGCATCAGTAACTTCTTACTTTGGCAAATGGCATATGCTGAATTATATTTTACAGACATACTTTGGCCAGATTTTAGAAAAGAGCATTTTTACGATGCGATTATAGATTACCAGAATAGAGAACGAAGATTTGGAAAAACAAGCGAACAAATTACAGAATAAATTTTTTATGAGATTATTTTCAGCAGTAATAGTGTTTATAGCACTATTTTCTACTTATAACGCTAATACGCAGGTTAAAAATGATAGTTTAACTGTGGTGAAAAAAGATACAATATCTAATAAAAAGGTTTCTTTTAAAAAAGGTAAAGAATATATTTTAGGAAGTATCTCTGTCACAGGACTTAAAAAATTTAGTGAAGAAACTGTAAGAGTTTTCACAGGCTTAAGATACGGACAATTGATCAAACTTCCGGGAGACAAGCTAACAAGTGCTATTAAAAAGCTTTACGAAAGCAAGTATTTTAGTGACGTGGATGTTTATTTAGCCAAAATAGATAATGAAACAGTATACTTACAATTAGACGTTAAAGAGCTTCCACAGTTAAACCAAGTAGACATTAACGGTATAAAAAAATCGAAAGCTAAAGAACTTATTAAAGAGGCAGAACTAAAATTAGGTGCAATGGTAACAGACAACTTGTTGGTTACCACGAAAAATTACTTCGCAAAAAAATACACAGACAAAGGTTTCTTAAGAACAAAAGTTTCTTTAGATATTCAAAAAGATACATTAGATACTAATGTTGTGAATATGTCTATATTTATTGACAAAGGAAAAAAAATTAAGATTAAAGACATTAATTTTACTGGCAACAAAAAACTTTCTGGGAGAAATCTTAGAAAAGCCATGAAAAACACCAAAGAGAAATTTTTCGGACGTTTCTGGAAAGGATCAAAGTATATAGAAGAAGATTATCAAGTAGATTTAGAGAAAATTTTAGACACCTATAGTCGCTTAGGTTACAGAGATGCACGTATTTTAAAAGAAGCCATTTCTTGGAATAATGACAATACAATAGACATCAATATTGATTTAGAAGAAGGAAGACAATATCGTTTTGCAGAAATATTATTTATTGGAAATAAAGAATACACAGATGAGCAATTAGATCAAGTCTTAAAAATTGACAAAGGAGATATTTATAATGGTGCTGTTTTAAAGGAACGTGTAAGTGGTGATGGTACTCCAACATCTTTTGATATTTCCTCTGAATACCAAAATAATGGGTATTTATTTTCTCAAGTAAATGCAGTAGAAACTAAAGTTGTAAATAATGAAATTACTGTAGAAATTAGAATTAGAGAAGATGAAAAAGCACGTATTAAGAAAGTAACTGTTGCAGGAAACGATAAAACAAATGACCATGTAATTTTTAGAGAATTGCGCGTAAAACCGGGAGACTTATTTAGCAGAAGAGAAATTATTAGATCCATTAGAGAAATTGGTCAATTGGGTTTTTTCGATCAAAACGTAACACCAGACGTAGTGCCTAATTACCAAGATAAGACTGCTGATATTAACTTTAATGTGTTAGAAAAAGGGGGCAGTCAAATAGAATTACAAGGGGGGTATGGTGGTGGCTCTTTTATAGGTACTCTAGGGCTTTCTTTTAATAATTTCTCTGTGAAGGACCTCTTTAATAAAGAATCGTACAAACCGTTACCTACTGGAGATGGTCAAACTTTATCTCTAAGGTTACAATCGAGTAGAACTTTTAATACCTATAGCTTTTCTTTTACCGAACCTTGGTTTGGTGGTAGAAAACCAAAATCATTATCTTTTTCTGTCTATCAATCGAATCAGTATCAATTAGACCCCCAAACATATGATGTAGATAGAGATAGACAATTAGGAATTACGGGTGCCTCTATAGGTTTAGGGCAACGTTTAAAATGGCCAGATGATTTTTTTCAATTATCACAAACAATTTCCTATCAAAGTTTTCAATTAAATAACTACGGTTTTAGAGTTGGTGAAAATATATTAAATAATGGTACTTTAAATAACTTAGCGTACAATATAAATTTTAGTAGAAGCTCTGCAGGTCCCAGTTTAATCTTCCCAACATACGGATCTGAATTTTCTTTTGGCGTAAAAGCAACATTACCGTATTCTCTCATTACGAATAAAAATTATACAGAACCAGCCAATTTAACAGCTACAGAACAAAATGATTTCTTAGCAGATAAATTTAAGTGGTTAGAATACTATAAGCTAAGTGCAAAAGGTAAATGGTACACTGCTTTTACAGATAAATTAGTTTTAATGACAAATGCAGAAATGGGATTCCTAGGTTTTTATAATAGTAAGTTAGGACAGACGCCTTTTGAGCGCTATTTTGTCGGAGGAGACGGTATTGCTCAATTTCAATTAGATGGTAGAGAAACCGTAGGTCTAAGAGGTTATGAAAACAATAGATTGTCCTCTATTTCCGGAGGAACAATTTATAATAAATTTCAATTAGAACTTAGATACTCTATTACCAACGCCCCTTCTGCATCTATATACACCTTAGGCTTTTTAGAAGCTGGTAATTCTTATGACAATTTTGATGAATTTAATCCGTTTGATCTAAAAAGGTCAGCTGGTGTAGGTGTAAGAATATTTATGCCCGCATTTGGATTATTAGGAATAGACTTTGCACACGGTTTTGATTCCCTTCCAGGGCAAATAGAAAAATCTGGTTGGCAAACACATTTTATTATCGGAAGACAATTCTAGGAAAACTTTGCATTTATAATAGCCACTATTTTTTTGGCACAACTTTCTATAAATACTTAAAAAAATGAAAAATATATTTTTATTTATAGTTCTTCTATTTACAGTCAGTATTTCTTGGTCTCAAAGAGGTCAAATCATTGCTTACATAGACATGGAGTACATTCTAGAGAATGTTCCAGAATATTTAGAAGCTCAAAACACTTTAGACAGAAAAGTTGAAAAGTGGCGCCAAAAATTAGATAAACAAGCAAGATATATAGAAGTACTAAAAACAGACTTGGCAAATGAGAAGGTACTATTAACTAAAGATCTTATAGAAGAAAAAGAAGAAGAAATCTCTTTAAAACAAGATGAATTAAGAAGATTAGAGTCTTTATATTTTGGTCCTACAGGAGATATGTTTGCGCTTAGAAAGCAATTAGTGCAGCCAATTCAAGATCAAGTTTACAATGCTATCCAACGTATTTCCGCCAGAAAAAAATATGATTTTGTATTTGATAAATCTAGTGAATTAGTAATGCTATATTCAAATAAAAAATACGATATTAGCGAGTTCGTTTTAGCAACTATAAACAAAACTAGATTAATAAGTGAACGTGATTCTAAAAGGAAAGAAAAAAAAGCTCCAAAAGAGTTAACCAAACAGCAGAAAAAAGATTTGGCTGAAAGAGAAGCCAAAGTAGCAAAAAAAGCATCCGATCAAGAAGCAAGGAAGAAAATTTTAGCTGCAAGAAAAGAAAGTTGGTTAAAAAAAAGAGCAGCGTTAAAAAAGAAAAGAGAAGACGCTAAAAAAGGCCAAAAAAAAGAAAACAATAATAATTAAATTAAAACAAGAATGAAAAATTTTAAAACGTTACTATTAATTGCTGTATTTACCTTGGGAATCAGCGGATTTGCAAATGCACAAAAAATAGGTCATATAGATTACCAAAGAGTAATAGACAACATGCCAGAAACTAGAGCATTAGGAACTACTCTTGAGAAATTAGGTAAATCTTACCAGAGTGAAATTGAAGGGTTGAAGAAGAAATTAGAGGCTAAAGTTCAGAAGTATAGTGCAGAGCAGGCTACGCAGACAGAAACTACGAACAAACAAAGGGCTCAAGAAGTACAGACAGATAAAGCTAGATTTGATCAAGCGCAACAGGCTGCTTACCAAGAAATGCAAAAAAGACAAGCGCAAGATTTAGAGCCAATTGTAAAGAAAGCTGAAAAAGCTCTGGAAGAGATTGCAGCTACAAAAGGAATTTTGTATGTATTTGATTCAAAATCTTTAATCGTTAAAAAAGGGCAAGATTTATATGACGCAGCGAAAGCGAAGTTGGGTTTATTAAAAGATGCACCCAAGCAACAACAAACGGCAAGATAACGCTTACTTCAAATAAAATAAAAAAACCTACTTTTTAAAGTAGGTTTTTTTATTTTTACAAATATGATATCTAATAATTTCCCGATTGGTTTTTTTGATTCTGGTGTTGGAGGTACTTCTATCTGGAAAGAAGTAATTACCCTATTACCAAAAGAGCATACAATCTATCTTTCTGATAGTAAAAATGCACCTTATGGAGAAAAATCAAAGGAAGAAATTATAGCACTCTGTAAAAAAAATACAGAATTTTTACTCAAAAAAAACTGTAAATTAATTGTTGTTGCCTGTAATACTGCCACCACAAATGCCATTAGTTTTTTAAGAAACACCTATAACATTCCTTTCATTGGTATAGAACCCGCTATAAAACCTGCCGCTTTAATTACCAAAACTAAAACTATTGGTGTTTTAGCCACCAAAGGGACACTAAATAGCACTTTATTTGAAGAAAGCACAAACACTTTTGGAAAAAATATTCAAATAAAAGAAACCATAGGAAAAGGCCTCGTAGAGCTTATTGAAGCCGGGAAGATAGACTCTATAGAAATGACCTCTTTATTGTCTTTATATTTAAAACCTATGACAGCTAGTAATATCGATTCTCTAGTATTAGGCTGCACACATTACCCCTATTTGATTCCAAAAATTAGAACAATTATAGGTTCTAAAATTAAAATTATAGATTCGGGCGAAGCTGTTGCAAAACAAACAAGAACAATCTTAACTACCCATAATTTATTAAATATGAATGCAGTAGAGCATGCACTTCATACATTATACATTAATAAGAACAAGTCTGTTTTAGAAAATTTACTCTCAGGTACTAAAAATCATAATCTAAACATCCTAAAACATGATTTTTAGAAGCTTCCATAAGCTGAATTAATATTAGGGCAAGCTGCACCTCTTTGCTCTCTCGTCCATAAATTAAAGCCTAAAGAAATTTGATGAAATCCATTTTCTGCAAACAAAACTTCATTTAGCTGTTTTGTATGTGTATAAGAAAACATGAAATTTTTATAGTTTAATCCAATTACTGGAGAAAGATAAGAAGCGTTGTCTATCGCATTATCATCAAAGTTTCTTCTATAAGATAATGCCATCCATATTTGTGTTTTTGAAAATGTCTTATATGCTTTTAGATTAAAATCAGCTATTCTTTCTCCAGTCCCCTCTCTTAACTGGAGCATGACTGATGGTTCTAATTGCACAAAATTTTCTTGTCCAAAATAATAACCAGCAGATAGCACATAATTTCTTAAATCTAAAGGCTCTTGAATATTTAAATTATTTTTTGCGGTAAGAAATAAATTCTTAACTGTAAAATAAGAAGAGAAACCCTCTCTATGATATGCAACACTAAAATCTGCATTGTAATAGCTTGTGCTTTCTATAATTTGACCAACCGCAGGATCTCCTGAAAAGCTTCTTTGATCTGACTGATTTTGAACAAAAGAAAAGGCAAGTCCAAAAGATAATTGCTCAAACAATTTACCATCACTAATTGGTAAATGATATGCGTAGGTTCCTTGCAATCCTTGTTGAGAATGAAAACCATTAGTATCATTAAACAACACAAACCCAAAACCTGTCTTAGAATATTCACCAAACTTTGTATGAAAACTTATTGTCTCTAAAGCTGGTGCATTGGGCACTCCAATCCACTGTTGCCTTGCTGTGAACCTTAATTTGCTAGAATTACCAATTCCTGCAGCAGAAGGATGCACTAAAAAAACATTATCTGATAGATAGTCTGTATAAATTGGCAGTGTCTCTTGTGCATGGTTTTTTACTGAAAAAAAAACAGCACTTAAAATACAAATTCTAATATAAAGTAACTTCATCAACGATTTATGTTTAAGATCAAATATATTATTTTTTATTGTTAATGCACGAAAAAATAAGGTTATATCCTGCCATAAATAAGTTGGAATTAACGGCAGAAATTAAATCTAGAACTAAATTTACAAAAATATAAGAAATTCTAAAATCCACTTTTCTTTCAGTGAAAAAGCCATTAATAAACACCAAAGCACTGGCCGTATTTTTATTTTTTTTTTAAAAAAAACCAACCTTTTTTTAAACAACTCAAATAAAAAACAAAAGTCCTAGAAAAATAGTATTCTGAACTAAACAAAAAAACATTTAAAAAGATACATAGACTCAAACTATTTTAATTATATTCATTCATTATAGCAATTAAGATATGAAAAACGAAGATCACTATGTAATGCGCAGCGGATGGTTAAGAGCATCTATCCTTGGAGCAAATGATGGTATTTTATCTACCGCGAGTATTATTATTGGAGTTGCAGCGGCCTCTTCTACAAGAGAACCTATACTTCTTGCGGGAGTTGCTGGATTGGTTGCGGGAGCCTTGTCTATGGCTGCCGGTGAATATGTTTCTGTGAGCTCGCAGGCAGACCTAGAAAAGGCAGACTTAGATCGTGAAATAAAAGAGCTTGAGGAAACTCCCGAGGAAGAGCTTATAGAACTTGCCAAAATCTATGAAGAAAGAGGACTTACCAAAAAACTATCTTTAGAAGTAGCAACGCAACTTACAGATCACAACGCACTAGAGGCTCATGCTAGAGACGAACTAGGAATCAATGAAATTAGCACTGCAAAACCCTTACAAGCAGCATTAGCCTCTGGATTGGCATTTATTTTTGGCGGAATCCTTCCTGTGCTAGCGACCTTATTTGTGCCTTTGCCCCAAATGGTTCTTTTACAATATATAATAGCGCTAACATTTCTTGTTATCCTTGGAACAGTCGCTGCAAAAGCAGGTGGCTCTAGCGTTCAAAGGGCAGTCCTTAGAGTTGTGTTTTGGGGTACTGCAGCAATGGGTGTAACGGCCTATATTGGGCATCTTTTTGGAGTAAATATATAACGTTG
>Ga0307488_10000974_pt1 | contig 23858 bp, 16 predicted proteins | sample SB02metaG_FD_202248 | JGI IMG/M metagenome (GOLD analysis project Ga0307488, IMG submission 202248) | Sea-ice brine microbial communities from Beaufort Sea near Barrow, Alaska, United States - SB 0.2 | ecosystem: Environmental > Aquatic > Marine > Coastal | place: USA: Alaska | collected... | reverse complement strand
ATTGTTATGCGGCGCTGATGAATTGAAACGTTTTGCTGCAGCAAAAGCATGGGCCACCTGGGAAGGCAGTATAGCAACTTTAGACCCTAATCCTCATTTTGTAGATGACTTTGCGGACAGACATTTTGCCATAGCGTTAGCTCGAATTGAGTGCCATTACTTTGTTAACCAGTGTTTTTTAGAGCCTAATCAATTGTTAGAAAATATGCATAAAATCAGTCACTTACCAGGCATCGTTGTGCATGGTCGTTATGACATGATTTGCCCAGCAGAGCAGGCTTTTGAAATTCAGGAAGCCTGGCAAGAGTGCGAATTGCATATAGTGCGAGACGCGGGCCACTCACAACAAGAGCCAGGTATTGTTGACAACCTTATCAAGGCTACACGTCATGCTGCTAGGTACTGGGGTGACTAGGTCTTAGGTGATTTAATGGCTCGATGAGGAATGATTTACCCATATCTGGCACAAAACAGGGCCCTTCAGGCCCATTCATAGCCTAATACATAACCTTAAAGCACATGCTTTGGCTGGTGTGTTAGCGTTGTTTGAGGCATCAGAAATGGTTAATCACTTAACCAGTAATCGCCAATTTGAGTTATAACTGTAGTTGATGAAACATCAGCGCCAGTTTCTTCACTTTCTGTACTAGTAGAGGGTCAAAAGATGTCTGCTATCTCCATTGTTAGTCTCTCCGAGTTAACTTTCCGCCAGCAGTATTTGCGGACTATATTTTTCTGTTGTAATCATAAAATCTAAATGAAATAACCCAGTGGCCGTACCAAATTTGGGTACTTAGATTATAATTTTTTTGGAGACTACGCTTTTGGCGCAATCAAGTTATAAGCAGTTTTGCCCAGTAGCTATGTCGGCAGAGATCAAAAGTCCATAGAGTACAAGCTGACGGAGCCTGGCGCTGAGCTTTTAGATGTAATCATCAATATTGGCACATGGGGAAAGCGGTGGATTGACCAAAAACAGAATTTAGAAAATACTGATGTGGGTCTGCTAATATGGGATATTCGCAGAGGTATTAAAATGGATTCATTTCCTCTAAAGCAAGCTACCGTGGAGTTTGTGTTTAGTGATGTGAAGGACGCCAAATCTACTTGGTGGATGATTTTAAACGAACAATCTTCTCCAGACGTAGGCCCTATTGAACCGAACTCGCCTGTTGATTTATATGTTTTATGCACGCTCACTGCACTGACAGATTTTTGGTTAGGAAATATCAGCTCGACTGAATCACTTAGTAAGAAAAGAATTGAAATATTTGGCGACTCCAAACTTGTCGCCAGCTTTAAAAGCTGGATAGGCAAAAGCACTTTCTCAGACGTGGAAAATTTGACAAAATCAACAGCTGCCTAATAATAGCTTTATGTCTATTGGTGAAATACTGCTCTGAGGGTTGCCGCTAGCAAAAAGAGGTGGCCAACCAAGGAGCAGCATTATGAGCTCTGTTTGTGTTAGTGATTAGCAGTCATTACTCGGCAAGTTCTGCCGCGAGTTCCGCTTCAAATGCAGCAAGTTCTTTTTCCACTAACTCGTCAGCGGCACGAATGACGGCGATACGGGCAGCTTCTTCTTCGGCAAGCCGGTTGGCTTTCACCTCTGCTATTTTTTTAAGCTCTACAATATCAACCGGCTTATCTCTTCCTAGCACAGTGTAAGCGTATACAGTGCTTATTGAAGATCTGTAGGGCGAGCGAATAAAAGATACATAATCAAGTCGTCCAATACCGTCTATATCAATAGGATAACCGATACTTGTCTGAGGGCGGTTAAAACTATAACCCTCAAACATCTCCTCTCTAAGAATTACAAACTCAATTTCTGGGACTTCAGTAAAGTTACCAGTACCATCGTTCTCAAAAATTGCATATCCGAAACGTCCATTCTTTTCCCATGACCCACCAGTAGAGTCAATAATATCCAAATCGCCATCCCTGTCGTAATCAACTAATTGAATCGAGCCCTCACCACCATTCTGAGGATTTCCTTTAATATCCTGATCTCGAACATCCTGAATTAATGCCTTCGTTGTTTCAATAAGCTCACCTTCTTGATTGGTGAATATTAGTATCTTGCGTCCTTTGTAATATGGATTTGCTCGGGTAATTGCCGCCACAAGATCAGGATCTCCGTCACCATCCAAATCCCCCGAAACCATATAGTTAACTTTCATATTGCCCTTACCGTAGTAGTTCTCCATCTTTAGTTTTGTATAGCTTCTTGATGAATGTTTTCCATAACGAGACATCCAAACACTGATTGTTTTGCCCTGAAGGTGCATAGCAACGTCTCCACAACCGTCTCCGTTGAAGTCTGCTATGGTTGAGGCAAAAGCGTTTGCTTTTTCGTGACTATAAATACCTTGTGGCAAATCTTTAGATTTATTGATGAATTTCCCTGTACCGTCACCCATTAATAAAACGTTCCCAGTATATATGTCAATAAAACCATCGCAGTTTATATCTCCACTGGTAGTTGAATGTGAAAACGCATAATCTTTGATCATCCCCCCGTTTTCTTGTCCTTCAATAAGGTGGCTTACATCTTCCATTTGGCCATTTTGGGTGCTTAAAAGTAGTAAGTTTGGTTCAAAATCAACTAGGCTTTTATTTTGACCTTTAACGCGCATAATCACACCCATCGAGCCTGCAAACAAATCATCTCGCCCATCGTTATTAAAATCGTTAACGGTCATTCGGTATAACATATGCCTCAAAGGAACTTCTCCTAAAGCATATATTTCAGGTGTTGAGATTAAGTTGTTTTTTCCGTCATTAAGATAAAACCGAACGTGTGATGGTGTGTTTTTACGCTTCGTGGTGTGGATAAAGTAAATCCAAGAGATTGCCAGATCCTGCAAACCATCACCATTAAAGTCTCCTACTACCGCATTATGGGGATCGGGCGTGTATATGCCCGGACTATCGCTACAATCCTGAGGGGTTGGGTAGCAAAATGGTGGCCCCACTTCATCAGAAGTCACGACATCAAATTTTAGTTGGTTTAGCTGATACCAAGGTTTCTCTAACTGGGTAATATCATCATACTTTAATTGAATTTCATCAAGAATTTTGCCCTTTTCTGCAAAAGACAATGGTCCAGAACGAGGCATAGTAATTAACCTTCTGTCCTTCAAATCAGATAATATTCCCGAGCTCCATTTGCCATTGAAGCGCTGGCCTAACTCCTGATAAAACTTACGAATAGCTGAGCGGGTAGCCGATGTCCATTGCCCATTCGGTGACCCAACGTCGTAGCGGAATCTATTCAATAACATTTGAGCCTGATATATATCGGCATCACCCTTAGTTATTGTTTTATATATTGATTGTCCTATTATGGAAGGCTCAGTTTTATTATCACTGACAACAACAGCAGCGCTGTCACCACCACAGCTAAGCCCTCGGTTTTTAGCTTCTTGAAGGTATTGAGGGTCGTCCTGCTGGCTAGAGGCGAGCCTGCAAATAGTTTTATCAGACCAACCTGATAGGTCTTGAGACAGCGCGGGTGTTGCCATCAAGGATGCGGAGAGTAAACAGACAATGTGGATACAGGATTTCAACATAACTGCCTCTATTGCCTGAATTTTATACGTTTGAGTTAAATTATTTTAATTTGATGTTTGCCCATATACGTTCGTGGTAATAATAGATTGCAAACTTCACAAAGAATTCTATAGAACCTATGGTAACCGCTGATTCAATATTTCCTGTAATAAGAAAGGCTATGATTGTTGTAGCGATTGTAGCGGTGATTCTCCAGCTAGTTGCTTTTAATATGCTACGTTTTTTACTTTCCAATGGATGACACCTAGTTGATTTTGCCTGCTAATAAAAATTCAAATATATAGTATCAGCTTTGTCGTTTACATTAAGTATCATCACTTGAATACTAACTATAAGCACCTTAGGCTCACTTCATTATAGCAAGCAACCTCACTGAGAGGGTGATAGCCAAGTAGACAGCCTTGTTGACTACTTCAGTTCCACGCTAACCAAATCTAAGTGCCATTGGCTTTCATTGAGAGCAAGACACTTCTATATCAAGGCGTCTCAATGTTAAGTAAAGGCTCGCAGTGTCTGCGTTTTACGAAAGCCCGCACAAGACCCTCCAGCACTATTTCTAGCCCAATCTACATGCGCAATGGACATGCCTAGGTCAGTGTGCCAGCGTTCCTCACAGGGTCTCTGTGGATCTTAGAGAGATGCTTTTGGGCGTGGTTTATTGTGAGATTGATTGCTCTATTAGCAGCCTGAATCATCTATACCCCAAGGAGTTTGGGTATTGCAAAAATGAAGCACTCTCAAGATTAGCACTCTCAAAGTCTGAACCGTATAAGCTTGAACCTTCAAAGTTTGCTCCAGTAAGGTTCGCTCCAGTGAAGTTTACATTTTGCCAATCGTCACCTCCATCAGCATTAGCTAAACTAACAATAGTTGGAGATAGAAGGAGAGAAAGATGTAATTTTTTTATTCTATGAAGCTATACCGAATTCTAGTTAAAGTCCATCTGTGTAGGCCTAAACCGCACCTAGGGTCACATGTATGCCACAATAGCCTCTAATATAAAACAGGTCTGGGTAATGGGATAGGAACTTAAGACAGTAACCACGGGGCTTTTATCAAGGCAACTCAACATGCTGCAAGATACTGGTGTGACTAGGTTTCAGCTTATTGCTCATTTTGTGGAAGCTTCTGTTAAGTTTTTTCAACAATTTTTTTTGGCGCGTAACACGTTTGTTATCAGACGGGGGTAAATAGAATGACTCAATATATATTAACGCAACCACCACAACGGCAGTTTCACTTAGTTGAGTTAGAGCAGCGCATGGAGCGTGCATAACCCATGTTTACTGAAAGAATGACCCAACTTCAAACGAAACTTGCAGCAGCTAATATTGATGTAGCGCTGATCACTGATGACGATAATGTTTATTATCTCACCGGGTATTATGATTATTTACACATGGAATTCGGTCGCCCGACTATTCTAGTTGTGTCGAAAGACGGTGGGACCTTACTAATTACCCCGATGATTGATTTGGTTATGGCGGAGGCTGCTGCTCAGGTTGACAGAATTGCCCCATGGAATGACGGTGCAGGAAAGGAATGGCGCGAAGAGTTACCCGCTGTTCTGAAAAACGTTAGTAGCATAGCTATCGAACCAAACCATATGCCACCACTGGTGCGAACTTATGTAGATAGCTTTGTAGACGCTGTTGCTTTGGTTAATGCAACATCGATTCTGGCTGATATGCGAATGATTAAAACTGCGGAAGAACTGCAGTTAGCGCGCCATGCTGGTCAAGTAGCGAATTCAATGATGGCGGCAGGGAGGGCGGTAATAGCGGACGGTGTGCCAGAGTATGAGGTTGCAATAGCTACATCTGAAGCAGGCACACGCAAAGCAGCGCAGCTGTTATTAGCTCATTATGAAGATGCTGCAATGTCGCCTAGTACCCATTTTTTACAAATTATGGCGTCAGGAAAAGAGATCACCAAAACGCATCATCGTGCTACAACCCGTGTTATGAAACATGGCGAGCCGGTGTTTTTGTGCTTTTGCGGTATGACTAATTTTCATCGTTTTAAGCTGGGGTTTGACCGAACTTTTTGGATAGGAGAAATAGCAGATAAATCTCAAGCCGCCGTCTATGAAGTTGCAGTCGCTAGCCAGCAAGCTGCACTGAATGCCTTACGCCCCGGTGTAACCGCAGAAAGTGTACATGCAGCCTATGCAGAAGTTATTCAAGACGCAGGGTATGACTATCCATTTCGTTGCGGGCGCGCAACGGGGTTCAGCTTTTTGGAAAAGCCACAGTTGGTTACAGGCGATACAACCATTCTGCAACCCGGTATGGTTTTTGCTATTGATGGGTCAGTTGCGGTGGATACTTTTCGCGCACAAGTGGGCGACAGTTTTATTATCACCGAAGACGGATATGAAGCAGTCACGGATCATCCTAAATCTCTAGAAGATGTCATTATCTTAGGTGCATAGATTCAACAAAGGCCAAACTATGAAAAGCACACCTCAATATTCACCACCAGCAGATGCCCAGCAACGGTTAGATATAGCTCCGGTGGTGTGTTACCCCAACGATACGTTGCCTGCCTACGATAAGGCTTTTTACACTAACCTGCAGAAAGGAATGAAGCTGGTAGATAGCATCATTGTCCCGGCCAGAGATGCGCGAAGTTTTGTGGTTCCAAAGGGTCATGTGTTTCGTATTGTTAGCGTAGAAGGCCCGCAAGTTGGTGATTTAAACCTATGGCATAAAGACAATCTGAATGAGCGTTTTTTTAGTGGTAAAACTCGGGCCTTGCATGGCACTCATGTAAGCACTGGTGATCGTTTGTGGAGCAATATGCCTTACCTGAGGCCGATGGCTACAGTGGTTGACGACACCTTAGATTGGTACGGCTGGGACGCGTTTGGTGGCAGTGTGCATGACGTCATTGGTACCCGTTGTGACCCTTATACCAATCAAGTCTTAGGGCAAGATGAATACCACCACTGTTGTCATTCTAACCTTACGCGCGCCATGCTTGACTATGCCAAGCTACCCCTTGATGCAACAGAGGCTATGGTGCATGACGTATTGAACGTATTTATGTGCACAGGGTTTAGTCAGGACACTCACCAGTACTTTATGAAAGCCAGCCCTGTAAGACCTGGGGATCATTTAGCTATGTTTGCGGAAATTGACTTGCTTGGTGCGTTATCGGTTTGTCCAGGTGGCGACTGCAGTAGTGAGCACTCCAGTGATACTTCTAAGTGTTACCCGTTAAAGGTGGAAATATACCAACCAAGGCCAGAGTCTTTAATCGGTTGGTCTAGTCCCAGCGTCAATGGCTATAGCCGAAATCATGGTGTGGATCATAATTCATGAAAGCCTTAATGCAGCGAGTTACCCAAGCCAAAGTAGAGGTAGATGGCCAGTGTATAGGTAAAATTGATCACGGCATCATGTTGTTATTGGGTGTGGATAGAGATGACAATGAAGCTAAAGCAGACCAGTTATTACACAAAGTACTGCACTATCGTTTTTTTGCCGATGACGACGGAAAAATGAACAACAACGTGCAACAGGTGGGCGGCAATATACTCATCGTAAGTCAGTTCACGTTGGTAGCAGATACCAAAAAAGGCTTAAGGCCAGGTTTCTCTAGCGCTGCTCCTCCAGCACTTGGCGAAGCAATGTATGATTATTTTGTCACCCAAGCGCAGGAAAAAATCACTGTGGCTACAGGGAAGTTTGGCGCCGATATGCAGGTGAGCCTCACAAATGATGGGCCTGTAACCTTTCTGTTGGAGGTTTAGAGCACCGCAGTGACTGCAGGCTCCGCTTTAGGTGCTGTTAAGTGCCACAAAAAGTATGATGTACTAGCTCTTGTGGCATTGGTGAAAGGGCATAACCTTTCAGTGATTGTTGATACTCACTGGGGGACTGAACTACCTTCAACAAGGCGTAAAAGGGTTGGTAATCATCCCTGTCTTCCGCGGCTCTTATAGCTAACTCAACCTGATGATTGCGGGCAATAAACGCTGGATTTGCTAGGTTCATTTGTTGATATCTCTGTACTTGGCTTTGTACGTCTGTGGCTATGCGCTTTTGCCATTGTTGTTGCCACAAGACCAACTCATCGGGGGCAATAAAAACATCCATAAGGGGATGGTGTTCAGCATCTGTTGCCACTTGATCAACCAAATACCGAAAACACAAAGTGAAATCTAGTTTATGCTCAGTCATGATGGCCAATAGCTGTTCTGTTAAGGCTTGATCGCCAGCTTGTGGCGTACTTATTCCAAGCTTATTACTCATCACGCGCTGATATGCAGTGCCATAATGCTTTGCGTAATCATCCAGCGCCTGTTGGGCACCTGCCAATGCGCGTTCACCATCTGAGTGCAATAGAGGCAGTAAGGATTGGGCAAGGCGTGTTAAGTTCCACTGACCTATACCGGGTTGCTGGTTATAACGATAGCGGCCTTGTCGATCGATAGAGCTAAATACTTTATCTGGGTCGAATTGATCCATAAAAGCGCAGGGACCATAGTCGACGGTGGCACCACAAATAAGCATGTTGTCAGTGTTCATAACACCGTGTATAAACCCAAATCCTTGCCATTGAGCAATGAGCTTAGCTTGACGTTCTATGATCTCATTAAGCAATGCTAAGTAGGGTTGTGGGTGCTCTATTAGGTGTGAAAAATGGCGTTGAAGGCAATAATCTGCAAGAGTTTTAACCCCAGCCTCATCCCCTTGCATAGCAAAATATTCGAAGCTGCCGACACGAATGTGACTTGGAGCAATGCGTGTTAATACGGCCCCAGGTGCAGGGCCTTGGCGCATCACTGTTTCACCCGTAGCAATAGCTGCCAGACTACGGGTAGTGGGTACGCCTAAAGCAGCCATGGCTTCACTAACGAGGTATTCCCGCAGTACTGGCCCTAAAGGTGAGCGGCCATCACCACGGCGGGAGTATGGTGTAGGCCCAGAACCCTTAAGCTGTACGTCGAAGCGCTCACCATTTGGCGACACTATTTCACCTAATAAATGTGCTCTACCGTCACCCAATTGAGGATTAAACGAGCCAAATTGGTGGCCCGCATAAGCCTGAGCCATTGGGGCTGACCCCATGGCTGTTTGATTGCCGGCCATCACTTGCAAGGCGTCATCAGAAGCGAGCCATTGGAGGTCTATACCCAGCTCATCGGCAAGGGTTGGATTGTTAATGATAGGCGATGGATTAGCTACAGAAACTGGTTGTACATAGCTGTAAAAACGTTCTGGCAGGCTGGCAAACGTGGTATCAAATGTGGGGCCAACAGGTGTTGCAGTCGTGTTCATGTTCTATACCTATACGTTTTCTAACTTAGCATAGGCTAACACTAGCCATTTACTGCCTTCGTTTTCGAAATTCACTTGCACCCGTGCTTGCGGGCCAGACCCTTCTGAATTAACTACAGTGCCTATGCCAAACAAGGGGTGGCGTACGTTTTGCCCTAAGGCTATAACAGGCGTTTCTAACACTTGGTGACGGCCCCAGCGGTCGTATTGCCTTGTGGGTGTAGGTCTTGCTGTAACTGGCCGGCTGATGCTGGACTTGAGGCGCACCTCATTCATCAAGCCTTCTGGAATTTCACCAATAAAACGAGAGGGCCGGTTAAAGGTTTCTTGGCCATGTAAACGGCGGCTTTCGGCATAGGTAATAAACAAGCGTTGCATGGCGCGGGTAATGCCCACATAACATAAGCGGCGTTCTTCTTCTAAGCGGTCCCCTTCTTCCAGAGACATTTTGTGAGGAAATAAGCCCTCTTCTACACCGCCTAAAAACACCACAGGAAACTCAAGGCCTTTGGCAGAGTGCAGTGTCATTAACTGTACGCTGTCTTCGGATTCATCGGCTTGTTGTTCGCCTCCGTCAAGTGCTGCTTGGTCGAGCATGGCTGCTAGTGGGGTGGTGGCTACTGGGTCTAAATCGCCGTCGGGATCATCAGACTCTTGTGCGGGGTTCCAACTGTTGGCAAATTCTTTTGCGGCGCTCACTAGTTCTTTAAGGTTATCAATGCGAGTTTGAGCCTTTTCACCTTTTTCTTTGAGGTGGTGCTGAATGAGTCCGGACTGCTGGATCACCAGATCCACCATGTCATGTAGTAAAGCTTCGCTAGTTTCTTCATCTAGGCGATTGACAAGGTTAACGAAGCTATCAACGGCATTATGGGCTCGTGTAGGAAGCTCATTGCGAGCGATGATTTGGTTGGTGCTGTCCCACATAGAGCAGCCTTCGGCTCGCGCGTTCTGACGTATTTTAGCTACTGTGGCTGCGCCAACTCCCCGAGTAGGCACGTTAAATACGCGTTCCATAGCTGCGTCATCGTTACGATTTTTGATGAGACGTAAATAAGCTAGGGCGTTACGAATTTCTAAGCGGTCATAAAAACGTTGGCCGCCATAAATGCGATAGGGCATTTGTGCACGAATCAATGCTTCTTCTAATACGCGAGATTGGGCGTTGGAGCGGTAAAGAATGGCACATTCGGCGCGTAGTCCGCCGTCTCTTTGCCACTGGTCAATTTGATCGACAATGAAACGCGCTTCGTCCATTTCATTAAATGCAGCATAGAGGGCAATGGGGTCGCCATCCTTGCCATCGGTCCACAGCTTCTTACCCAGACGGCCGCTGTTGTTAGAGATGACGCCGTTGGCAGCTTTAAGTATGGTGCCAGTAGAACGGTAGTTTTGTTCTAGGCGCACGGTAATGGCATTGCCAAAGTCGCGTTCAAAGTGTTGAATATTTTCGATTTTTGCACCACGCCACCCGTAGATAGATTGGTCATCATCACCTACGGCCATCACTTTGGCTGCGCTGCCAGCAAGCACTCGTAGCCATGCATATTGAATAGTGTTGGTGTCTTGGAACTCGTCCACCACTAAGTGTTTAAAGCGGCCTTGGTAATGGGCCAATAGAGCGCTGTTGTTAAGCCACAACTCATGGCTACGTAGCAGCAGTTCGCCAAAATCAACCAGCCCAGCCCGCTCGCATGCTTGATGGTAGGTAGCGTACACCTTCACCTGCGTGTCCAATTGAAAGTCGCCATGGGTTTCTATGTGTTGTGGACGCTTACCTTCGTCTTTGCAGCCGTTGATAAAGTGCTGAAACTGGCGCACAGGCCAGCGACTTTCCTCTAACTGCATTTCTTTACACAGACGCTTAAGAATACTGAGTTGATCGTCGCTGTCTAGAATCTGAAATTCTTTTTGTAAGCCGGCTTCTTTCCAGTGGCGGCGCAGCAGTCTATGGGCCAGGCCATGGAAGGTTCCTACCCACAATTGCTGAGTATCCAGACCCATTAAGCTTTCGATACGAAAACGCATTTCCCGGGCAGCCTTGTTGGTAAATGTCACCGCCATAATGGACCAAGGAGAAATATTTTCTGCTTCAATTAACCATGCAATACGGTGCACCAGTACGCGGGTTTTACCACTGCCGGCACCAGCTAATATCAGTAAATTTTCTTCAGGAGCAGCAACAGCCTGGCGTTGCGAGCTATTGAGTTCATCTAAAAGGCGAGAAACATCCATTATTGTATCCGTGTGAGCGCTATGAGTACGCGTTTATATATGATCAAAATCAAATTCATGCCCTGTGGTCCAACAGATCTGACCATTGTGTATTTGTCTAGTTGCCAGTCTAGGACTAAAGGCGTATGTTTATTAAAGCTACGATGAATTTTGGGTTAGATAGGCGGTTAATTTAACACCTATTGTAACTACAGATGAGGTAAATATCACCGTTGTGAGTGAGTTACTTTTCTATTGTCGAGCCTAATAATAACAACATTGGAGATTAGAAAAATGGAAAGACGTGAAATATTAAAGAAAGGCTTGATTGGCTTGGGTGGCGCAGCAGCTGCGTCCACCATGGCCGCACCAGCCATTGCTAAAGAACGCGTAGAAATTGCTATGGTAGCAACTTGGGGTCGAGATTTTCCAGGTTTAGGTACTGGCGCTCAGCGTTTCGCTCAGCGTTTGAATGACATGAGTGATGGCCGTATCCAAGTGACTTATTACGCCGCTAATGAACGCGTTAAGGCCTTCGACTCATTCGATGAAGTGGCCTCCGGCAACGCTCAAATGTACCATGCTGCTGAATACTACTGGAAAGGTAAGCACCCAGGTTGGGCTTATTTTACCTCCGTTCCTTTTGGCTTAACCTATACCGAGATGAACGCTTGGATTCGTTTTGGTGGTGGTCAAGAATTATGGGACGAGTTGGGTGCAGATTATGGCCTTAAAGGCCTAATGTGTGGCAACACTGGCGTCCAAATGGGTGGTTGGTTCCGTAAGGAAATGAACAGTGTCGACGACTTCAAGGGTTTGAAGATGCGTATGCCTGGCCTTGGCGGCGACGTATTGGCTAAAATGGGTGGTTCTCCTGTTTCGCTACCCGGTGGCCAGATTTATGAAAACCTTATTTCTGGTGCTATTGACGCAACTGAGTGGGTTGGCCCTTGGAACGACGAAATAATGAAGTTCTACGAAGCTGCAAAGTACTACTACTACCCAGGTATGCATGAGCCAGGTGCTATGTTGGCTTGTGGCATGAACAAGACTTGGTGGGATGGCTTGAGTAAATCTGATCAGATGATGATTGAAGCGGCCTCCTCGATGGAGAATGACGTGATGATGTCAGAGTACAACGCCAAAAACGGTGCGGCGCTTAAGCGTTTAGTGAATGATCAAGGTGTGAAACTACGCCAGTTCAATGACGACATTTACGACGGCTTTGCTGAGGCTTCTGAAGAAGTATTTGCCGAAGTTCAAGAGCATAGTGATTTGGCTAATCGTATTCATCAGAGCTTTATTACTGCGCGAACTGATATTGGTGCATGGGCAGAGATTTCTGATCAAGCCTATCTAACGCAGCGTAACCGCGCACTAGGCGGTTAATGGTTGTACCCTAGGTATTCCCGTCCATGACGTCGTTATGGGCGGGTTTTCCCATTTTTATCTCCATTTATCCATATGCTAGTGGTTTTAACCATGCAACACTCGTCTAGCCCTTTGAACTCACTGAGTTCTTCTAGCGTTTTACTTAAGCAAGATTTGCTGCTTCGCAGCCTCGCTTTTACTGTGGTGTATGCCACGGTTATTTTTGTGCTTAATAATTTTTTAAACTTCTGGGCGTTATGGCCAGGAGCATTGAATACCCTACTGGGTAAACAACCTACCAATCCGGCCGCAGGCCTTGGATGGCTTCAGATATTGAGCTATGCGGCAGCGCCTATGTTGGCGATGGTGCACGTATCTAGATTACGTACCGAAAGTTATCAAAATCTTTCAGTTCGGGTCTCAGATTGGGCGGCCACCAGTATAAAAGCTGCCTTTTGGATGGTGTTATTGGTGGGTATGGCCGATATGATAGTGTCCTTCTTACGAATTGAATCGATACTAGAGCCTATAGTCGGCAGCGACCTCACCACCGAATTAGGTAAGCCGAAGTTTCGTGGTGCTTATGTTCATCTACCTTTGATGCTGTTGTCCTGCATTATTGCATTGCGTAGCAAGGGCTTGGGTTTTATTTGGCTAACTCTGATGGTTGTTGTGGCCGAATTTTTAATTGTCATTACCCGGTTTATTTTTTCCTATGAACAAGCGTTTATGGGTGATTTAGTGCGCTTTTGGTATGCTGCATTATTCTTATTTGCTTCGGCACATACCTTACTTATTGAAGGGCATATACGGGTAGATGTGGCCTACACTCACTTTAAGGCGCGCACACAATCCTGGGTGAATATTTTTGGCGTCACCTTACTTGGTTTACCCTTATGTTTTACCATTCTCACTCTCGGTATGTGGGATAGAACCAGTAGTATTAATAGCCCATTACTTAGTGTTGAGGTATCTCAAAGTGGCTACGGCATGTATGTGAAATACATCATGGTGGGTTTTTTAGCTATCTTTGCTTTTTCTATGATTATTCAATTTTCAAGTTATCTGCTCAAACACTTTGGTGTGCTCCGTGGCGAAACAGCTACAACTCCATCCTCTACAAACGCGGCTAACCCCTAGGACACTCGGTTATGGAACTTTTGTTTTTAGGAATTTTAGTCCTGTTAATGATTATGGCACTTATTTCTGGCTTCCCTGTAGCATTTTCTTTGCCAGGCTCCTCTATTATTGCCATTGGTTTAGCTGCTTTGGCAGGCTGGATTTTTGCCGATAACCCAAGTGCATACTTCCATGAAGGTGGACCTGTGCAATGGCTTAGTGCCGGTGTGACAAATTTTAGAAGCCTTTATTGGAATGTTGAGCGGGATACTCTGATCGCTATCCCGTTATTTATTTTTATGGGCATTATGTTGCAGCGCTCCAAAGTAGCGGAAGATTTGTTAGTGACCATGGCCCAGTTGTTTGGCCAAGTGCCCGGCGGCTTGGGAATTTCTGTAGTTCTCGTGGGTGCATTACTTGCCGCCACTACAGGTATTGTTGGTGCAACTGTAATTGCCATGGGTATGATTTCTTTGCCTGCCATGCTGCGTAATAACTACTCACATTCACTGGCCACAGGAACCATCTGTGCCTCTGGCACCTTAGGTCAGATTATCCCCCCGTCTATCGTGTTAATTATTTTGGCCGATCAACTCAGTAGTGCAGCCGATCAAGCGAGCGCCATGCGTAAGGCTGCATATCGTGAGATTACCGGTGAATTCTCCATGCCCTCCGTTCTGGATATCACTTCGGCCAGTGCTGGCGACATGTTTATGGGGGCCTTTATTCCTGGTCTTTTATTGGTGGCTTTGTATATATTGTATATCCTCTTCACGGCCATAATTCGTCCTAAAATGGCGCCACCAATAGGTTATTCTGGTGCCTATGATCGCCAGTTCTTAGTGAAAGTATTAATGGCATTGTTACCACCTCTCACCTTAATTTTTGTGGTTTTGGGATCCATTTTAATGGGTGTGGCAACGGTTAATCAGGCAGGTGCTGTGGGTGCTGTGGGTGCTATGTTGATGGCAGGTTATCGGCTGCATAATCGCGATGAAAGGCGTTATTGGCCGGCATTTATAGCGATTGCGGCGGTCATTGTACTAGGGATTATCGTTGCCAATTTTAATCTTAATATCAAAAGCATCAATACCGATGAGGATCGCCTTGGAGTGGCCCTGGGTTTGGTTGCTTCAGCTGCATTGCTTATGGCGATCACTTGGAGTGGCTGGCGCGTGTTTAAAACAGGGACTACCTTACATGAAGTAATGGGGGAAACGGCTAAAACCACCTCGATGGTATTTATCATCCTTATTGGTGCAGCCATGCTCACCTCGGCATTTCGTGCCTTTGGTGGTGAAGAGTTGGTGAAACACATGCTCACTAGCCTGCCCGGTGGTTTTTGGGTGCAGTTTTTGGTGGTGATGCTGGTTATCTTTGTATTAGGTTTCTTCTTAGACTTTATTGAAATTGCTGTAGTGGTTGTACCTATTGTAGCGCCTATATTATTGGCAGACCCTAGCGCCAACATTACGGCTGTGTGGCTGGGGGTGATGATTGGTTTGAATATTCAAACCTCATTCCTTACGCCGCCCTTTGGTTTTGCACTCTTCTATTTACGGGGTGTGGCGGACCAAGTGGTGAAAACTATCTCCATCTATAAAGGGGTGATGCCGTTTATTGGGTTGCAGATATTAGCCTTAGTCATTACCGGTTTTTTCCCAAGTTTAGTCAACTACCTACCCAATCGCACCTACCTTACCTCTGAAGCGTCACCACCACCGATGAACCCCCGCATTCAGCCATGTTTAGAGGAGCAAGTGCTCACGCTATACGCCAGCCAAGAAATGAGTTTGGTAGCCGCTATTGATGCTATGGCAGCGGTAGATACAAGCTATGCGTCTTCTGCTGCAACGCAGATGTTACAAGAGAGCTTAGGGAAGGCGCGTGAAACATTTATTAAAGTAGAAAACATTGATCAAGCTAAGGCTGAACTAACGGACTTTGCACAAAATTATGAACCCTTGCACCAACAAGTGCGAGACATTCAGCTTAACGTGCGTCGTAATAAAGGTTTGGTGGAAGATGCTAAGCTACAACTACGCCGCCTTGATGACATTGAATTAAATGCTAATCGTCGATCCAGCTTAGTGATGAAAATTGATCAGCTTGGGCTCTTGAATGAGCGTTTAGAAGGGAGTATCCCAGCAGAGTGGGCCACGCAAAGGCCTATTTTTGAGAAACTCAACAAGGCAGAGAAGCAGGCTCGTAATCAATATCGTCGTAACGCTGATGAAGCTTATGACGGCATCAGAGAACTGCGCTTATGGATAACTCAAGCCCCTGAGTTAGTGAATGTTGAAGCTGGTGTGGCGAAACTTGCTGCTCATATTGACCAGTTAGACGCTAAGGAGGCGATGGCAGCCATCAAGCTTCAAGAGCGAAATTTGGGCGAGTTTGCGGGCATAAGCAGTATTAAATCTAAACTCTCTAAAGCACGAAGGGCCCTAAAAGGTAGTAAATACGATCCAGAGAAGGCCAAAGGCTATCATAGCCAAGCCATGGATCTGCTAACTGCAGAAATCATATGGCGAAAGCGTGCCTTAATGGATATGGCTCCCGCTTTGGCGAGCTATGATATGGCTATTAAAGATAGCATTGGGTTACGCCTACAAGAACGTATGAGCGATGAGGTAGCCACTACAATCTCTGCTTGTATGGCGGGTCATAAGGACATCTCCCTGCAATTTTGAGTATAGGCGGTGGATAGGGCCGAAGCGGATGGGGTAGAATGTTACTAATTCCTTATTGCTTCGGCTTAACCCATGTCCACATTTAACCACGATTTGTTTAAAACCATCGCTCAAGCGCACTCGCAGTTACGCAAATCTGAGCGTAAGGTGGCAGACTATGTGCTAGAGCATCGTGCAAAAATTGTGCAAATGCGGATTGTCGATTTAGCGGCTGCGGCTGCGGTAAGTGAACCTACTGTAGTGCGTTTTTGTAGAGCGTTAGATTTTGAAGGGTTTCAAGATTTTAAGCTTAAGCTCGCTCAGTTTGTAGGCGCTAATACCTCTTACCAGCAATTTCGTTTAGATAGCCGCGACTCAGTGGAACAGTTTAAAGAAAAGATTTTTGATTCCACTATGGGTAATCTAATGCGGGTCAAATCTGATTTAGATGCTGCAAATTTAGAGCAAGCCATTGTGGCCTTAGCTCAGTCTAAGCGTGTTGACTGTTATGGTTTTGGGGCATCTGCGCCTATCTGTAGTGATGCACAGCATAAGTTTTTCCGCCTCAATATGTCTGCCGCAGCCTATTCAGACCCTCACTTGCAAACTATGGCTGCTGTTACCTTACAGCCTGGTGATGTAGTGATTGCAGTCTCTCAAACGGGTCGCACTAAAGATTTACTCCACACCACACAACTTGCTATGGATGCAGGCGCAACGGTTATTGCCCTGTGCCCAAGTAATACCCCACTAGCTGAGCAAGTACAAATTCCTTTGTATATCGACCTAGATGAAGACAAAGAACTCAACACGCTAATGTCCTCTCGTATCACCCAAATGGTGGTGATAGATGTTCTTGCTGTAGGTGTCACCATGAAGTTAGGTGAAGAAACCATGACGCACCTCAAAACCATTAAGCGTTCGCTTAAGAGTTTGAGGGTTCCGGTTAAGCGTATTAAATAATAGGCCAACCGCCTAGCAAGCCCAGCACCTCTAACTATCCTAGTACAGCAATGGCGATCTCAGTTAGAACAAGCAGGAAAAGAAGGCAGCCTTAGCTTGCGATTTTGCTGATGTTTGAGAAGTGGCTCAAGCCAAACCATTGCTCAAAGCTGGTTTTTAAATTGAGGTTGCCCGTTAAAGTGATGCGCTTGTGTCTTATGGCATTAGCAAGGGGCTCAATCCCCATCCATACGGCGGTCATATCTTCAAGAGTAGACATTACATGCAGATCCACCTCTTGCCCTGTCTGCTCGTCGATAGATGCTGTCATGGTGCCATCAGCTTCAGATTTAAGTAGCCAGTTGCTGAGATTTCCGGGTTGGTCGGTAAAAATAATTGCAATAGTTGGGCGTTCCACAGGCATAAACTCTGTTTTTATCGAGCGGGCCATATCCCTTAATAGCAACCCAGGATTGGTGTGTTCTAATACTCTTGCCGCTGGCACATATGATTGGCTCCAGCTTCCTAGCTGTTCCAGTATTCCCGCGGTGGCCATGCCAGATTTAGTAAGGCGATAACGTGGATTTTTTGAAGCGATATTATGGTTCTCTTTGGTGATGATGTCGTGATGAATCAGGTCACGCAGCCTGCTTGATAGCACTGTAGGCGAAATGCCTGGCAAACCTTTTTTCATGTAGCTAAAACTGCTGGCACCTAAATGAAGTTCGCGTAACACTAAAAGAGTCCACTTCTTTGAAAGAATATCTGCTGCCAATGATATAGGGCAAAACTGGTTGTGGGTAAAATGTGTCAAATGGGTACTCCGTTAAGCTAAAACCTATGTTGGCAATACGTCACCTCTGGCGTTGCTTAAAATTCTACTCTATTAACTCATAGCTTTAAAGGCATTCCTAATGTGAGCAAGTGCATAAACTGGGCTAGTGGCTGTTAATAAAAAAACAGTAAATGAGCTCAGTTCATCTATGGCCCAAAGAGTGGGGCGGTGATTGATATTCACTTGCTAAAGTTAATGAAAATCTCGAGAACTGACTGTTAACTGTTCTAGCAAATGACTACAGTCAATGAGCTTGCCTGCAATGATGTGGGTTACTTGGCTGTCTGGATCGCGCTCTAAAATGCCTTTTACTTTCAATATTTTGGCATTCAAATAAGCCTGTCTTTGGGCGCGTGCGGTGCCTTGCCAAACCACTAGATTGGTATTGCCAGTTTCATCCTCTAGGGTAATAAAAGTCACACCAGAGGCTGTGCCGGGTCTTTGTCGGCCAGTAACTAATCCCGCTGCAGTGACGAGGCTTTGGTGAGGTTTATCGGTCATCTGGCTGGTGCTTAGGCAACCCTGTAGCAGCCCTGCATGGCGTAATAAGGCAATGGGATGTTGTTCTAAACTTAGGTGTAGGCTGGCATAGTCTTCTGTTAATGCATCTAAGGCGGCAGGTTCAGGTAATTGATCTGGGTTGGTTTCTCGAACCTTCCGTAGTAATGGTAGGTCTTGATGATTACCGAGCAATTGCCAGCGGGCTTGATAACGATGGCCACTAAAGCAGGTGAGTGCATTGGCGCTGGCAAGAGATTCTAGTTGGCCTTTAGGAAGGTGCAATAGCTGCACTTGAGAAAGGTCTTTAAAGCCTTGTTTGGGCCTGTGTTCTAATAACCGTTGTATATGATCTTGGCGTACCCCCTTCACTTGTCTTAAGCCTAAACGTAATGCTAATTCTGCAGTCTCAGTGGCTTCTAAGCTGTGGTCCCAAACACTGTGATTAATACACACTGGTAGCACTTGCAAACCATGGCGCCGGGCATCTTGAACTAACTGAGATGCGCTATAAAAACCCATGGGCTGGCTGTTGAGAATGGCGCAATAAAATGCTGCAGGATAGTGGTATTTAAGCCAAGCCGAAGCGTAAGCTAAAACCGCGAAACTGGCAGAATGGGATTCGGGAAAACCGTACTCTCCAAAACCTAAGATTTGTTGGTATAAACGTTCCGCAAACTCTGCCTTATAGCCCTTTGCCAACATGCCGTCTACCAGCTTATGGTGAAATTTATCCATTTCGCCATGACGCTTCCAGTTGGCCATAGCGCGGCGCAAACTATCGGCTTCTCCACCACTAAAACCAGCTGCCACCATGGCCAGCTTAATGACTTGTTCTTGAAAAATAGGCACACCCAAGGTGCGTTCTAACACCTCTTGCACTTCTTTTGATGGATAATCCACGGTTTCTCTACCGGCTCGGCGGCGCAAAAATGGATGCACCATGTCTCCTTGAATCGGTCCTGGGCGAACAATCGCAATTTGAATTACAAGGTCATAAAAACAAGCTGGTTGTAGGCGTGGCAACATGCTCATTTGGGCACGGGATTCTACTTGAAATACCCCTACACTATCGCCCTGTTGGAGCATGGCATACACCTTGGAATCATCATCCATGCGGGTGATATCGGCCAAGCTAAGTTTACGTCCGTGGTGGTGATGCACCATGTGTAATGCTCGCCGTATGGCACTGAGCATGCCTAAGGCTAAAACGTCTACCTTGAGTAAGGCGAGGCTTGCTAAATCGTCCTTATCCCACTGAATTACCGTGCGATCAGCCATAGCAGCATTTTCTATAGGCACCAGTTCACTTAAGGGTCCTGCACTAATGATAAAACCCCCAACATGTTGTGATAAGTGGCGAGGGAAGCCTTGCAGGGTTTGTACTAGTTGTAAGAAACATTGGCCCACATGGCTTTTACCGTCTAAACCTAAGCTTTGTAATTGTTCATCCCACCCTGTGCTAGGGTCTTGGCGATCTACATTTTTGATAAATAGCTCAAGTTGAGGCAGGTTAATGCCTAAGGCTTTACCTACTTCACGCACGGCACTTTTAAAACGGTAAGTGATGACGGTTGCGGCTAAAGCAGCGCGATGGCGGCCGTATTTTTGATAGATATACTGAATGATTTCTTCACGCCTTTGGTGCTCAAAATCCACATCAATGTCTGGCGGCTCAGCCCGTTCCTTAGAAATAAAACGTTCGAATAACACCTGTATTTGGCGAGGGTCTACGGCAGTTATTTCTAAGCAGTAACACACAACAGAATTGGCAGATGAACCACGACCTTGATATAAAATCTGCCGGCTTTTAGCGAACTGAACTAAGTCATACACTGTTAAAAAGAAGTGGGCGTAACCTTCTGATGCAATAAGATTAAGCTCTTTATCTATGATGAGGGCAATGTCATGGGGCACGCCAGCAGGAAAACGAATCTCTTTGCCGTGCTCTACAAGGTAGTGCAAATAGCTGTTGGCATCATAGCCACTAGGCACCAGTTCGGCAGGGTATTCGTAACTGAGTTCTGATAAGCAAAAATTACATTGTTGGGCAATTGACACACTGGCTTGTATCCATTTTTGAGGATACAGTTTAGCGATTTTATCTAACGGCCGCAGGCTATGTTCGCGGTTGGCTTGCAAGGCATAACCACAGGCATGCACAGGCATACCAATACGAATTGCGGTGAGGGTGTCGTGTAGCATTTGCCGATCTGGGCTGTGCATAATGACTTGACCAAGGGCAACAATGGGCAAATCAAAAGTCTCAGACATAGCTTGGCAATGAGTGTGTAGGCGCTGATCTAATGCGCTCAAGCGCCGGTGACAGCCTATCCATAGGTATTCTTTGTATTGAGTGCTTAATTTTTTTAATAACGCATTTGAACTGTTTGGATGAGGATTCAAGATAAGTAAGCACTCACTTAGGTCTTGGAAGTCATCCTCAAAAACTTGGTACTTACCTTTTTCACAACGACGCCTAGAGAGGCTAATGAGTTGGCATAACTGAGCATACCCTTGGCGATTTTTTGCCAGCACTATTAAACTTTCTTGGGCCTCAGATTGATGGGGTTTAAGTAAAAACTCACTGCCAATAATGAGTTTAATACTTAAACCATGCTCCTTTTTATGCTGATAAGCCCGAACCACTCCCGCCACTGAACATTCGTCGGTGAGAGCAAGGGCTTTATAACCTAAAGTATCTGCTTGTTGGAGTAATTCTTGTGGGTGGGACGCTGCCCGTAAAAAGCTAAAATTGCTTAAACAGTGTAGCTCAGCATAATCGATCACAGGTTCGGTACTCATGAGAAGTACCCATGTAAAAACCACTCTTCTCTGGGAGTGCGAAATAACCAACACACCTGCCCAATTGGGTTGCGCGCTATAAAGTAGTCACGGCAAATGCTCACGTTATCCCACCAGCCACTTTGAATGCGTTCAGGGCCAGATAAAATACACCATTGGTGATCAGGCTTATGATTTAACGCTTGGGGGAGGGTGAATAACAAGCTTGGGCGTAGAAATTTTGTAGCCTGCTGCATTTGGTAATGACTTTGGGGCACTCCTTGGTAGAAGCTTCGCTCGGGGCGATGATCATCTCGCAAATACACTTGTTGTACCGCATGGTCCCCAAGTTTGTTTTGTAACCGGCTAATGAGCTGTCCAGCTGTAAGTTTCCCCCCTGAGGGCTCAAACAATTGTGCTGCCAAGGGTGCCCATGGCATTTGCCCTTTAGTTTTAAGACTAATAGCAATGATGGGGGCTTTTAGTTGTAACTGTTCCAGCCTCAGCATGGATAAACTTAACCAAGACTCTGCACGATACTCGCCATCGCTACAGCCTATGTGTATTCGCTCTGCAGGGTGTTCTCGGTACTCTAGAGCCAAGCTAAGCCCTGCAGTTCGTAGTTGGCGGGGAGCTAAAAAGGCTTCTAGATCACTTAATAAGCGTCTTAATGGAAAACGTAACGCAGTACTGTGTTCAATTTCATAGAGCAACTCTAAGCGTTGGCGAAAGCGTTCAGGGGGTTGGTATGCAGGCCGGGTAGGTGCGCTGCTGTTTTCTAATTGTTGTAAATAGGTGACCAGAGTTTGGCCTAATCGTTGGCCTAGTGCTGATCGAGGTAATGCTTGAGCTTGGCCAAGAGTGTTAAGCCCAAGGCGCTCTAACTGCAAGGAGAGTTTAGTGCTTAGGCCTGCGCGATGGATGGGTAACTGGCGGAGTAACCCGGTGGCTTCGTCTTGGTTTGTTAATAAACGATCGCTGCCTGCGCGGGCCAAAACCTGTGCGGCTAAAGGGCTGTGAGCGCTCGCGTAATGGTAGTGTAAGCCGCGTTCCATAAGCGGTTGTTGCAGCTGTTGCCAGTAAGGGGCGAGACCCTCATATAACCGTAGCATATCGCTGGTTTGCAACAACAAGCCTTGTGGTGGGTCAAGGTACAAAGTGGCGCTGGTCTGATACAAACGCTGGGCGAGTTGAGCCAGAAGACGCTGTTCTTGTTTGGATTCATAGGCAATCACTTTCAGTTGAGCACATAAAAGCGCAGCTTGGCCTAACCCTGCGCCTATTTTTATACCTAGTTGGCGTGCTTCTGAGTTGGTTTGTACTACCTCGTTTTTATCAACTAAAACACAGGGCTGGTTATAGGCCTGTTGATGTAACAGGCTATCTAATTGAAGGTTTGGAAAGTACAAATAGAGCCACTGCATAGGTCACCGTGGCTTAAGTGGCAGTACTGCAATGTTGCTTAACGGTGCAGGGCTATGGTGAGTGAATAAATGGGCAGGTATCGCTAGAGATGGCCAAAGCTCATGCATATCTACTTGGCATGGGTGTTGTGGCCACTGACCTTGGTATTTATGGACTTGTAGGCGTAACCCTGTGGCTAGAGGGGCAAGAGATAGGCGCGCACTAATCGGTAAAGCACTCGTGCTAGGTTCGGCTTGAGGGTGTAACCAAAACATGAGGGCTTGATTGTCTTTGGCAGACACTTGTAAGCGCTTAGCTTGGGGAGCAGTTAACCTAGGCGCCCAGAGAATAAGGTGGCTACAGCAACCGCTATTAAGGCTTTGCTCCGCACTCCAAAGGGCTTGTTGGGGGTTTTGACAGCGTATTAATAACGTTTGGCTTAGGTCAATACCATGTTGCGCTAAAGCTTGGCCATTTAATTCTGCTGGTGGGTTTATCCACACGTGTAAGCGTGATTGAGCTTGGGCTAATAAGGGAAATAACAAACGTAACTCACCAATACCTGCAGGGCCACAGGCTAATTCCACTAGCCCTGTTTGGGGCCAGCCTCCTTGTAGGTGGGCGTCTAAGGTAGGATAAAAGCTACTTTGACGGCGATGATCTGGGCCCGTTAATTGCCGAGCTCGCCAGACCAAGCGCTCTTTTTCGAGTTGTAATAGAGCCATGGTAAAATTCACAAATACTGTATGTATATACAGCATTCTGACATAGTTTAGGCTCAGCTCAAAGGGAAAACTATTTTATCCCTTCTAAGGCTTGGTTAAAGCCCGCGTGTCACTCGAGTAGGACCATCTAAAATATCAAAGGGTGTGGCGGAGAGATTAACGAGTGCTGGATTGCTTTGCACGTCAGCGCACAACTCGGATACCAAGAATTGATCGAGCGCGGCTTGGTCTTGAAACAGATACACACCGCCGTAAGTATTGTTGGCTTCGTCGGCCAGCCAGTGTTTAGAAATTAAACCCGGTACTGCTGCGAATGCGGGTGCCAGCTCGGCACATACACCCTCATAATCTGCGCGGGTAATACCAGAAAGATTAAAATTGATAATGAGTGCTTTCATATCCTGCTCCTTTGGTCGTTTAGGCTGACGTA
>Ga0307488_10000973_pt1 | contig 23862 bp, 35 predicted proteins | sample SB02metaG_FD_202248 | JGI IMG/M metagenome (GOLD analysis project Ga0307488, IMG submission 202248) | Sea-ice brine microbial communities from Beaufort Sea near Barrow, Alaska, United States - SB 0.2 | ecosystem: Environmental > Aquatic > Marine > Coastal | place: USA: Alaska | collected... | reverse complement strand
GGCCGATCCGGCGTTCAACGCAGGATTAGCGGCGGTAGGGATGCCAAATCCGCCGTTTGCTAAAGCAGTTGACCCAAGATCAAGACTTGCGGCGTTCGCCGCAGGATTAAGGCCGGTAGCAAAATTCTTTGCCGTAGGATCAAAATTAAGGCCTGCCCCCGAAGTTGCCGCATCTATGCTACCCGAAGTCGTGGCAGTGTTTACCGCATCTATCGGTGCCGTGGTCTGTGCCAAATCTGAAACAGGTGTTGGGACAGGTGCTTTAAATGCTCCTGTAAAGCCTTCGCCAAACGTGCCACCCCCCATCTTAGATTGGGCACCTTTAAAAACGCCTGCTGAAACGCCTGCAATAGCGGCAGATTTCAAAGCGTCTCCAATGTTTCCGCCTTGTATTAAGGTACCTACACCTGATCCGAGGGCCGTGGCATACGCCGCGCCAACCCCAGTAATACCCATAGCAGGAAGCATGTAAGGCATCGCAATCGCTAGTATAACCGGAGCAAACTTCTTCAGTACTTTACCAACTTTCTTAACGGCCTTCTTAATCCCCTTCCATACCTTTGAAAAGAAACCAAACTCTCTCAAGCCTGTTTCAGGGTTAAAGCTGTTCTCAGAGTTACCTACAACATATCTTTCGGGGTCTTCAATACCCGCTTCACGCAGGTGCTGGAAAATAGATTCTTTTAGTTCGGGACTTTGCTCAATTAAGCGGCGAGGAACAACAAGCTCACCCGTCTCAACGTGAACTACTTTATCATCACCAAAACGACCGTATGCGGCCATCTTGTTAGCAATATTTTCAAAGTTAGCTAGGCCTTGATCACCAAATTCTTGGCGCGCATTTTGCCTTTCAAGAGTAGAAAAGTCCTCGTCAGACATGATGAAATCACCAATGCCTCCTAACGGTACCTGTTCTACGTCTAGCTGTTCTGCTTGTTGTGTCATTATCCCGCTCCACTTGGCAATGATATGCGCTAACGCCTACATCATTGTACTGAGTTTATTGGTTATCGTCTATCCCGTGGTAACTGTCACAGAACCCACCGCACTGGTGCCAACCGAGCCCCGTGCATGTGGTGTATTAACTTGAGTAATCTTTAAAAAGCCGCCATGGTTAAAAACTCCACCTGTTTCCAAGCCACTGTCGTCATCTTGTAGTTCCGTCAAAACCAGAGTAGTTGCTCGCCAAATACCCGGATTGTTTATTTGTTGCAAAAATACCGAGAAAGACCGTACAACTTCCGACATAAACCGACGATTATACGTTTCCGGGGCATTAGGAAACTGAGGTGGGACTAGTCCGCGAGACATTATTGCCGCCCATCTTGGCGGATATCTACCCGGGGAGTGCCTAACCTCCAGCTAGTGCCTGTAGTAGTGGACTGAACCTTCAAAGCAAAGGACCGCCCTCTTAACCGTAGATGCACTTGCTCCGTGAACTGCTCAACAGGTGCCGTAGCGGTTCTAGTTACTGCATTTGTGTTGCTCTGCAAGTAATTGCCCCCCGGAAAGTTACGTGCCTGAAAGATAAAGTTTGCACTGGGGGAATCGTTAGTAGAGCCGTCAAAAGTTAAGTCAGGCAGTACTCTTCGCATAAATACAAAGCGGTCACCGTCTCCAATAGATACCTGACTGCTCTCAATATACGCCGTTATTGCGGAAGCGGGGCTTGTACTGCCATCGTCGTAGCCAACCTCTTGTAAATATAAGTACCCGTTTTCACCCGCAGAGATAGGATCGTCGTTAACCCCACGATCTAGCCAAGCACTTCGCGCTAAAGCACCGTAGTACCAAACTTGCTCGGCGTAGTTGTACACCACGTAGCGATCATTGTCAGAACTGCTTGCAGACGGGTAAAACCACCAGATTTCGGAGAAGCTAGAGTTAACACCCGCTACTACCTTAGACCTTTGAGAAAGGTTTATATCGTTGAAAACAAAGCTTTTTACAGAACAAGGCAGCTTTTGAACTTGTCCTGTAAAGACGTAAAACTCTTCTAAACCCATCCAAAACACGTTGTCATCAACCGCTACTGCGGACAAAGGCGACATAATCGTAATGTTATCGGCTAGTTGCGAGATACCAAAAGTAAACGGAGGCCCCACAAACTGCATGGCGTGTAGGGAAGTATCCGTAATAATTAGTATCTGTTGGCGGGTTTCGACTGCGGTTACAATTTCAGACCCCGAACCAATGCGTAAGTCACCGGCTGTATTTGTAACCTGAGACTCCCACGTAAACGGATCGCCTTGTGCGGAGAACCTAACTAACAAAGGGTCTTGAGTCCCAATGTCGTCTTGAGCATCGCAACCAAATACTACTACGTGCTTGTCACGGTCAGAAACCAGAACTTGCTTACCAATAGTAGGTGTTGTCGCGTCGGTGGACAGGGCGCTTAATGCAACTGCGCGGTCCGCGGGCCCTGCTGACTTATCCCAGTAGAATATCCCGGCATCCCGAGCATTAATTAATAAATCTTCGCCAAAGTTGTCGTGTGACCAAATTCTTAGTTCCGCTCCAGCAACTAAGGCAGATGAGCCCGAGTTCCACGTGCCGCGGCTCCATGTGCCTGCGCCCCAACCAGTACCAATTACGGTGGTATCTAGACCCGTGTTTACTTGATATTTAGCTCGGCCACTGCTACCCCCGTTACCGGAGTCTGAACCACTAGCATTTACAGCGGTTGCGACAATAGCACCATCTACCGTAACCGAATCAATAGTAGAAACGGTTCTAGCCGAGATGGTATAAGAATTGGAGTTTACAATGGACGTTATTTCATATTCTTGGTTTAAAATAGCTGCCGTTATATTGCCCCCAAGACTTGCGGCACCGTCAAAGGTAACAAAGTCGTTGACCACTGCCCCATGGGCCGTTTCTGCAACAGTTATAACCGCAGAGCCGTTGGTCGCGGCAAACGTAACGTCGCCCACGGCAGTAGTTAACCGAAGCGGGGTTATATCAGTGTAACCGCCACCTTCTTCAATATAGTATTTAAGATGCGTTCCAACGCCTATGTAGCGTGAACCATCTAAAGCGATAAAAGGGTGTAAAGTACGGGCGGACCCTAAGTAGCTTTTAGTACCCTTTTTTTGCCACCCACCTATTTTCTCAGGTGTTCCAGAGCGAAACCTAATTTTGTCACAGTCGAACCAACCCCCTTCGTTTGTATACGAAGTGGTTTCGCGGTTAACACCGGGTCTGAACTGTAACTTGGTAAGCGGCATATCATTTACTCAGTGGGAGTTAATAAACTTTGCGGTTTAATTTCCATTTACTTAATCTCAAGTTGAGTTAAAGAACGCTTATTGCCAAGCGGCCCTGAAGGAAACGTATTAAACGAAAGGCTAATTCTTGCCTGAGTTCCGACAACCTCCTTAACGTGATGTTGCAAAGTAGAGGGGAACAGCACTAACGTGCCTTGTTCTGCGGGAAGCCACCAGCTAAGACTGTTAAAAGAATTAAATGAATTTGTTTCAATTCTAAGCTGTGAAAAATCTTGTTTTAAAAATGTAATCTTATCTTCATCAGTTGTTTGCACATAATAAACCCCGGAAACAAGACTATTGGGATGACAATGTGCGTGATGGCTTTGACCCGGCAGCGATTTATTGCACCACGACTGCGTAATTTTCAAATCCACATCTTCTTCGGGCGCATAAACTTCTTGAACGTATCTTTCAAGTGCTTTATAAATCCACGCCTCTAACCTTTTTAATTTTTTATTTTGTAAAACAGCCGTATGAACCGTGGTTTGGTTGGCAAAGTTATCTATATAATCAAGATTATTAATGTAATCCATCTCAGGAAGATTTATTCCTTTTTCGTCCGTAAATGTTAAAACAGGTGTTGGAAAAACTGCTGTAAAATTAACGGCTAAGTCATTACCTTGTTGAGCATTATCTGCTGTTTGCATAAGCCCTCCCCTCGATATAATCAATATTTCGCACAGTTTCTGGAAGTAATGTCACGTTATATTTCCGTAACTTTATTTTTCTTCGTACTTTGTGTAAGTCTTCTAGCCCATAAGATACGCTACTGGTATCAGAAGTCTCTTCCGTAATAAAAAACTTTGCTTCTACATTATTTACATTATGTATAAAAGCCTCCCACCCACAAAACTTATACACAGCTTTTAACGTAGCAGTTGGGTTTTTAACTAAATTTTTGTACTCTACAAATAAGAATTTGTTGTCTTTATTGTTGTTTCTTGCCCATACCTCTCCTTCAAGAGCATTCATTATAGGGTTAGAATTAGGGAAAAGTAATAGCCTTTCTTTTTCTTCAGTGTACATATTATTGCGGTGCATTGCCTTGACAAAGGAACTTACTATTTCAGTAAGCGGCCTTACAAGAACAACTACCTTTGTCTCTTTACCGATAAATTTATTTATCATTTCAACATTAGGCTGTGCAGTCCAACTGCGGCACTTATCGACAACAATACTTTCTTCTGGAGTGTTGTTTTTATAATAAATACTAGGTATCTCAGACACTAAATCAAAAGTTGTATGCTCTCTTCCCGCAAGCTTTAGCTGTTCAGCACAATTTTTCCGGCAAGAGTTATAAGTGTCCCACATTATTTGGCACAAACCCGAATTTCCTTCAACATGAATCTTGGGATTCTGGTCAAGTAGCGCAGACAGCAAAGTAGACCCTGTTCGGGGCAACCCCGCTAAAGCAACAAAACTTTTAAAAGGTTTCCTCAAGTTACTTCGACCCAAGATGTTGTGTCTTCGTCCCAATCATACGCTAGCCCGTCAGTAGGATATGCTGTTGGAGCGACCCACAAACATGTCTCTTCGTTAAGTGTCCAGCTTGGGTAGGGTTGTGAAGCATAAAAAGCATCCTTAGAAGAATCATATGTGTCGCCTACTCCAGCATAATTTTTACGCAACGCTACGCCACCGTCATCATAATCCACTGTATGCATAACGATCACTTCGTCTGATTCGCCTTCTGGGGTATATCGAAAGGCCTCTTCTTCTCGCTGAGAATAATGAACGCCCCCGTGGGTGTTGTACGATGTTTGCACCCAAGTGCCCTCTAGATTATCAATAAAATCTTGGTCGGCGACAATAACGGTTTCAACTATTCCGTCTACAACTTTTGCAAAATGTGCCATGTTTACCCCGAAGCGTATGTGCCTGATGATGTAAATTTATGGTAGGTATACCCACCAGAAGCTGTAACGGTTCCGCCAGTTGCAATTTGATCGCCTTGATATCGAATAAATACCACACCCGACCCGCCATTCTTGCCTGCGCCGCTGTAAGAACCTCCGCCGCCACCGCCGCCTGTGTTTGCGGTTCCGGCATCGGCATTACCATTATTTCCAAATTGGTTAGACCACGCCGAACCTGCGCCGCCGCCGCCGTTTCCACCCGACCCCCCTACCGCCCATGCGGGGTATACGTTAGCGCCGCCACCACCACCACCACCGTAATACGGACCCAACGACTTCCAATTTATACCGACTCCACCATTACCCCCTCTAGGGTTTCCGGGGTTTCCACTGATCGCCGATCCATTTGCGCCAGCCGCTCCTGCGCCCCCGCCGCCGCCATGTGCATTACCATTGTAAGGACCAGATTGAGAAAATCTGTTATTGCCGCCAGCGTTACCTTGTCCCGACGTTCCAGAGCCGCCCGTACCCCCCGGATTACCGTATCCACCGCCGCCCCCGGAGCCGCCTGAATTACCATTAGAACTCGCAACACCACCGCCACCTGCGACCGCTGTAAGAGTTGAGACCTCACCTCCAGAAAACCGACTTAAATTACCATTGGAACTTCCTCCAGCACTTCCTCCAGCGCCTATTGTAATGGTAAAATCTACTCCCATCGCAATTGTGTAAGTGGCCTGTAGAAGTCCGCCTGCGCCCCCGCCGCCGCTCTTCGTCGCTGCCCCACCGCCGCCGCCAGCAACTACAAGGATGTCTACTTCATACGGGGCACCTCTAGAAGGAAAAGACCCAAAGCCATTTACGTTAAAGCCAAAACCTGTCATCAGTTACTCCTTATGCGTCATTCGCCGCGTCAGTGGTAAAGAACAGCTTAATGCCCAATAGGCGAGCCGCACCGGTCTGAGAGTCTGCCGAAATATCTCTAGCAATCTGGAATATAGTCAAGGTGTCAGCCGCCGCGCCCGCAATTGTTACTGCCCCGCTTACTGCCGCAACATCTATGTCGTTAGACGTTCCAGAGTGCGCTTTAGCTGTTGCCACTACCTGAGTTCCAAAGGCGGTGTTTAGGTCTGCACTATCCGCAAAACTTCTGCCTGCCAAGCCCCAAGCTACCGTACCAGTGTTGGTTCCTGTGACAGTAAAGAAGGCTTGGAAAGTAACAGTACCCTCGTTCCAGCTTTTAGGAAAGATAACTTGAAACTGAGCAAAGTCATCTGCGTCTGCCGCAAAGTCTAGGCACTTTAGTTCTGGGCCGTTAGATAGCTCTACTTGCTCCAGATCAGAGCATCCGTTAGTTGTCTCAGGATACATACCCGCCGCTGGGACATAGATAGTCTCAAGACCTGCAACTTTAACTGCCGCGCCTGAGTCAGTGATTGACCCGCCAACCAGCAAATCGCCAACAACAGATACGTTAGTGGTTCCTGTTGGTACGGTTAATGCCGCCGCATCAGCGTCATTCTTAATGGTGACATCGGACGTTGATCCTTGCCCTGTAAGAATTAAGCCTTCCGCAGCAGTGTAACCAAGCGCCGCGTCATCACCTGCCGCTGTGTCTCCCGTAATGTCGGGGGAGTTTAGTACCGGAGTTGTTAGCGTCTTGTTTGTAAGGGTTTGTGTCGCCGCAATACCCGCCAGAGTATCCGTAGATGCTGGTAGAGTAAGTGTTACATTACCTGAGAACGAAGAGTGCGCTGGAGCCTGAATTTGAGCGTAGTGCGCGTTGCTAGATTCACAGTAGAACTTAATTGTGGACTGCGTACCGCCATTCTTTAGGGCTATATCTCCCTGAGATATGACCACACCGTTGGTTGATCCTCCCGCTACACCCAAAGTACCTGCAAGAGTTGTGTTTACCGTTCCGGTTGGAATCTGTAAAACAGCGGCATCCGCATCGTTCTTAATAGTGACATCGTTGGTAGAGCCCTGACCTGTAAGGATCAATCCTTCTGCGGCGGTAAAGCCTAGCGCGGCACCGTCTCCAGCGGCGGTGTCACCCGTTGCTTTTAAAGTACCCGCGGCGACTAAGTCTCCCGCAACTGTTACGTTTACCGTACCAGTTGGAATCTCAAGAACATCTGCGTCAGCATCGTTCTTAATAGTTACGTCATTGGTAGAACCCTGACCTGTAAGGATAAGACCTTCAGCGGCGGTAAAGCCTATCGCGGCGGAATCACCTGCCGAAGTATCTCCGTCCGGAGTAAACGTAGCCGCAGTTAAGTCTCCAACAACATCCACAGCACCTGCAAAATTTACAGTAGTTGTTCCCGTAGGAATCTCAATTACATCTGCGTCTGCGTCATTCTTGATGGTTACATCATTCGTAGAGCCTTGTCCGGTTAGAATAAGACCTTCTGCTGCGGTATAACCCATTGCCGCGTTATCGCCAGCGGCAGTGTCTCCGGTAGCTTCGACAGTTGACCCTGTAATTACTCCAGAGGCCGTAAAGGTTGTACCGTTTAAAGTTGTCGCAGTAAGCGCAGTAACCGCTAAGTCAGCGTTTACGTCAGTAACGGTGGCACCTGAACCGCCGCCATTAAATTTAAGGACATAATCTTTTCCAGCCAACAATTCAAAATCATTGCTGGCGTTATATGTGCCTTGAAAAATAAGAATAGAGCGCGAGCCTGAAAGGCTGTTACGTAAGTAAACCACCTTTTCAGCATCGTTTGGCGTTAAAGCAACGTAGACCGTACCGCCGATATCTCCGCCATCAATAAACTCAATGTATTTGTTACGTCCATTAGAAACAGTACCGTCTGTAATAGGCAAAGCGTTTGGGGAACCTGTTGAACCTGTAGCAGACAATGTAACAGAAATAATGCCGTCAACCGCTTGATCGACTATGTCCATATTGGTGTTTACAGTGTTTCCCCAAGTACCAGACTGTTCCCCCGTACCGGGCTTTTCAAGCCCTAAAAAAGTTGTATATGTACTAGCCATTTTGATTCATCCTCAAGCTGATTTAGCTAAAATTATTTAATTTACTACCATTTCTGTCCAAGTTGCTGTTTCGGCGGGAGCTATACGCCCCCATACCAATACACTACCAAATCCGGAGGTGGCAAGAAGCCCCGTGACATTTGTTGATACGCCCGTGCCTACTTCTACCGTTACTCCGTTTACTCGCGCTGTCGCAACTTGTCCTACCGGCGCGGCCTGTATCTCAAAAATTACTGTGACACCGCCAACTGCGCCATTAGCACTAAAAGCCGTGTCTGTTGCCTGTTCACCCCAAGAACCAGAGTTCCAGCTTTGAATAGATGAGTTCCATCCATCAAAGGCAACCCTATCGTTTAGTTGGTTACTACCGTAACTAAACTGGCTCCAAGCATTTTGCGACCAAGCCATTACGCAATTCGTATGATAGCGTTACTAGCGTCAGCCGCTGGCATCACGATCACAAAGTCTCCAGAAGATGACGATTTATCGGCTCCAAAATCTAACACAAGAACGGACTTATCGCCTTGCGTATCATTATAAATCAAAGCCCCTCTAGCCGTAATCGTGCTACTGGTAAACGTAACGTCCGAAAAATCACAGAAAGCGGTGGTTCCTGAACTGGTAGGAGTTACGCTAGTTAGTGCCGCCCCGCCAGTAGTGTATCCGTTGCCATTAGCGACTTCGTTTGAAGTGGTATAAGCCGTTGTGGCCGCGTTCAAAGTGGCGCTGTTTGTGTACATAGCCAGTTTAAAAGCATTTCCGCTACTGTTAGTAAAGTTATGAGTACCCGTTAAAAGCTCTGTTTTAAAGCTTGTACACATAAAGTTTCCGTTAAAAGCCATTATAATCTCCTGATTAATTCAGCAAGTTGCGGTTGTCCCGCGTTGTTTAGTTCGTTAAAAACGGTTGTTCTGTCGCTTTTAACCGCTTCTCGCAAATAAAAAGTGACCACTGCCTTTACTTGATCTCTAAATGCTAAAGCCTGCCCTTTAATAGCCGGTGGAGCGTCATCTGAGATATTTATAATGTGATTTACACATCTTTCGGCAATTTCTTCCGGGGTAAACCCTCGGTTAGACGACGTTTGGACCGTAATCCCAAAGTCTTCGCTCATAACTACGGGGTTTGTAATCATTGCTTCGCCCTTATAACCATTCCAGTTCGGTACTCGTCTGTAACTTCTTTAGCTTCACCAAACATCTTTAAGGAAGTTAACGCCTCGGTGAATCTTTTCTGGTATTCTTGCACCATATCTGCTTCACCCTTCATATAAGTATAGCATTCTACTAAACTTCCATATAGTAAGGCTACCTCTGCATTTATACTCAGCCAAGTGGTTCCCGAATCCGCGCCCGCAGTCAAACTATCCGGTCTATAGAAGTAATGAAGTTCCACAAAATAATTCGTGTCAGGAGTGGGACCAACAATAAAGTTAGTAACGTCAAACATCGCATAACACTTAGGCGCACCGGTGACCGTAAGAGTAGGGTTATAAGCTTGAACAAAATCTACGTCACGGTAGTCCAAAAAAGTTTTTTCAGTAGTGTCTGAAAAAGAACCGTCCGCTAGTGGAGGCTGTACGGTAAAAGAAAATGGCGCTAAAAAGTCCTCCGGTAAGTTAATGTACGGGTTACCTTGAGTTAAAGCCGCTTGAGCATTTTTTCTAAACAATGATAACTGGACATTCTTTAAAATGCGCTCTTCGGCTTGACGTATAAAAAGTGGAAGATTAGAGACAAAGCTTGTCTCATCGTTTTCTGTGTAGTCTTGTAGCGCCGTCTTTAGCTGTGCGTATGTAAAGCTCATACCGTTACCTTAACCTGTCCTACACCGCCCGTTGCTCTCAACGGATTTGGTGTTAAATTTTCATTTCCCCTAAAGCCAACTGGGTCAAAACCGTATTGTATATTACGCTGGGACTCTAAGTTTGTTTCGGGTCTAGCGTTCTGCAAAGCTTCCGGATCAACGGCTTTCTTAAAAGGCCCTAGTTGAGGCTGTTTAGCCTCAAACTCATCCTTACCAACTAAAGAGCCATTCCACTCTTTACGCATATCTTTATAGCGATACCGCATTCCAGATCGATCTGAGATAGCGTAAGCGTTTTTACCTGAAGCATACTTAGCCATTTTTAAGACCTAAAGTACATGTAGCTTGGGGTAATGTTAAAAGAAGCGCGATCACGGTCTTCCATCATGGCGCGATCAAACTCTTCCTCATAAATAGTCTTTAGCAACTGTACCTTATTTGGCGCTCTTTTTACCGAGAGGTAGTAAGCCAGACCTGCCGCTAAACAAGGGTAGAAACGGAAAGGTATTTCTAAGGTGTTTGTAGGAGTGTCGGCATCTTGTATTCGAGTTAAACGAGTAAATTTTATGACATCGGTGTTATTTTCGGGGACCGGCCAAATTTTTAAAGTAGGTGTTACTAACCGATCAATAAAATATTGGTTAGCTCTTCCAGTTGTAGCCTTATTGGGGATACTAAAAAAGCCATCTCTGCTTAAACGAGCAACACTAAAGTCAGTTGCAGATCGAGTGACCACCACAGACAACAAATCAATAGTAGAGTTTACGTTGGAAAAGTCTACGACTGCCGATACAGTGGACGCTGTACTGCTAGTTCCGCCAGTAATTGTTTCACTAAGGCTGAAAGTACCTTCTGGTATTGTAATGGCTAGACTTGTGGCCGACGGAACGCTTGTTACGGTAGCTGTTGCTCCGCTAGTTCCGCCAGTAATTGTTTCGGCAACGGTATATCCCGTGGAAGACGCTACTGAAATAGTTAACGTGCCCGCAGGATAAACACCTACCCCTGTTGCCAGAGGAATGGTAATTTCTTCAATAGTCCACGCATTTAAACCTCGGTTGGCCCACTCGGCTAACATAATGTTTAAAGATCGTTTTGCTGTTTTGAGATCATAACCTGTACGAACCTCTAAGCCGCAACGCTCAAACGCTTCTTCAATATATTCGGTAACGTCTAGCTCAAAATTAGTGCTGTTAGAGGTTGCCATGTTTAATTATCCTCGTTATTCTCCGTCACTGTCTGAATATAAATTATCAAAAACAATAGACGGGTCTGTATAACTTTCATGCCCTTCAGCCGAATGAACACGCTGATTTGGGCAAAAATCCGGTGCGCCCTGCCCTGTCTTCCACAAAGCTGGGCTAGTTGCCCGAACTCGGTTGTTTGGTAATGCCACTATATTACCATACCAAGGACCGGGTTCTGTAATATACATCACATGACTCTGTTTATGCTGTGCGGGATCATCCGCTATGTGGTGATCGGTATAATCCACAGTAAACATGTAGCGAGCAGAGTAAAACTCGTGGTCTATCTTAGCTATCCAAGGACTGCTACTAACGCGGTCCATAGTAATCACAGAATGATCCCGGGACTCGCAATCCCACGGTTGCGCCAAATGATCGGCCATTTCTTCAGGCCATTCTGGCATTACAATATCGGCAACCAACGCCTGTAGGGGCATCCTAGCCCACATTGCGCCCCCATGAACGTCATCTATTTCTTCGTCATCGTTCTCACACCCTGTAAAAACAACTTGAAAGCTTAAAGATCGGTCTGGAATAGTATTTACGGCAATAGCAAGTGCATGTAAATACTCGCCTTGATAACGCAAATGGTTACAAGTGTATTCTTTCCTAACCCAGCACTTAAAGTGCGGAATGTTACTAATTAGGTAAGACACTACGTCTTTACAACTTTGTAACCTTTATCTTTCAAGAACGACCGCGCTTGTGCAACAGTCATACCTGACTCTTTCTTTTTAGCTTTAGATTTAACAGCACCGCCGCTTTTCATGTACTTAGCTGTTTTATTCTTAACAGCACCACCGCTCTTCATGTACTTAGTTGATCCACGCATAGCTACACCTCGTTAAAGTTTTACAACAGAACCTTGGGTTCTTTTTCTACGATTAGACATAACAACACCACAACCTCTTGCAATCACGCCGCCTTTACTCATTTTCTGCACTTCTGCCGCTTTAGTGTTTTTCACAACTTTTTTCTTAGAAGCCTTCTTTTTCCGCGCAGTTGCCGCTCGCTCTGATTTTGACAAAGACTGAGCTTTACTACGGGGCAAGCATCTGTCCGGGTTTTTAGTGTCTTTAGAAGTCCCGCAAGACCCTTTAATGTTACCATCAGACCCTATTCTAACCCAGTCTTGGTCAACCCACTTCTTTAAATCACCCACAAGATGTTCTCACTTCTTTTTAGCTTTCTTTTTAGCAAAGCTTTTACTCTGGTCTTTTTTTATTTTTTCCAAAGCTCTTGCTTGAGCGGCATGAGTTTTAGAAGCTTTTTTTAAGCCAGCAATGACTTTATCTAAATCTTTTATGTAATTAGACATCTTAACGTCCTTTCCTTTTCCCGCCCTTAGACTTCTTGGCGTAATTAGGGTCTTTGCAGTATTTAGAAGCCGCTAAATTAGCGTAGGCCGAGGGATACGTGTCAAAAGTACGCTTTGCCCAAGCTTTACCCTCTGGGCAAATCTTTCCCCCAGACTTCTTTTTTACCGATCCGCCTTTTTTCATGCGGATAACGGCACATTTGTTTGATTTGGGCGATCCTGCGCCTAAGTTAACTGCGCTTACCATGCTTTACAACTCCAGTAACGCGCTGAAAACTTGTCTTTCGCGGTGTCGCACTTATGCCGCGCTCGAAAGTTACTTCTTCGAGCGGGCTGGTCTTTTTTAATAGACATGTTGGGATCACCAAACCTAACTAATTTGATTTCAGAGCCTTTTTTAGCTAAAACGGCGCTTTTCTTAGATTTCCCGGGGGTTTTTTTGGGCTTATTAAAGCCCGAAAAAGTTTCACCCCGGTACTTTATCCTTCCGGAGGGGGTTCTAGTTACGTTTTTTGTCGTAGCCATAAAACATCCTTTCCACTAAAGCTTTAGCTATAGAAAACAGTGGCAGACGTACAAGCTGTGAACAAAGATATGTATATATCAGTAACTCTTATACCTTCATCCGGTATATTGACAGAGTGTGTGTCTGAAGCATCTAGGTTCATGTCTAACACAGTTGAACCCCCGTTACCGTCAGTAAAAGTGATGCGGGGCGTTCCAGTTGTTGTCTTAATTTGAACTTGACGAATACGCGCTGGCCCAACACCGGCAGAGCCGGTGGCAGTCAAGCGTTTCGACCTTACATCAGAACCAGCCATGAGGAACTCCTTCTTTATTAAGCGTCAGCAAATGGAGTAACAAGAGTGCCAGAACCTAAGATGATTCCGGAAACAACATATTTAGCCGTTGCCGCCGCAGTAGCTGTAACAACAGAACCGGCCAGACCGCCTTTAGTACTGCCGTTCATAGTAATAACGTCGTTAGAAGCAGCCGATATAAAAGTTTTTCCTGTGGCATTGGTTACGCCTGTATAAAGACCACCAACGAACTTATCCGTACCGTCCGTCAAAATGTCCATATCAGTCGCCGCAGTGCTTACCATAAAGGTAAAAGTAGAACCGATATTGTCAGAAGTAATAGTAGGCAGGGTAAATTTACCGTCTGCATCAGCGGTATTTAGTACGCGACCAGCGTGGTCGTTTACTGTGATAGAGGTGTCCGCAGAAAGAGTTACTGCACCTTGGTTAATAAAACCGTTGTTAGATTTTACTGGTCCAGAAAAAGTGGTTAAAGCCATAATAGAATTCTCACATGTGAGTTAAAGCAAATCTGTCTACATGTCGTCAGTCGGGGCTGTCAGATTCACCGGATTGTTTCCCGATATAAGAGAACATAGCATTGTATGCCGCTATCTGTCAATTCAAACAAAAAAAAAGGGGCGGCAATTGCCACCCCCTTTCATAACAACATAGGCTTACGCCGCGCCGGGAGTACCGAACACAGAGCGCCAATCAGATACGCCGAAGCTGTATCTTTCACGGGCTTTAAAGCGCATATTGCCGGTGTCAAAGTCTCCTTCCATTGCCGTCTTAATAGGCGAACGGTTGAAGTATTTGAAGCCGTTTGGAGCATCAGTCTTGATAAAGTATGCATCTGAATCAGTCAGGAAGTGGTTAACCACTGCGCCTTCCGGCAACATTCCCATATTCTTCATTGCATTGTTATCATTGTCTGCGGTACCACTGCGGAGGTTAGAGTTGATTACTCGCTCTGCAATAAATTGCAGTTCTTTCGGAATAATCAGCTTCATGCCACGTACAGCGATCTTCAGACCACGCTCATCCGTCAGACCAGCAATGTCAATCAGCATTTGCTCAAGAGAAGTCTCGTTGAGGTCAGCCGCAGTAGCCAGAAGGTTAGTCTGGTTACCTGACAGAGATGGGTGAGAAGCAGAACACAGAGCCGCACCGTCGCCAATCGCACTAGCACCTGTCGAGAACGCATTGTTCAAGATAGAAGCCGCTTTGATTTGCTTGGTTTGAGCCATGGAACGTGCCAGAGCTTTGGTATAGCGTGATGCTAGTCGATCATACAGATTATCTTCAATTGCTTCTTCAGTAATTGAGAAAGCAAGTGCGATAGTCTCGTGAGAGTAACGTGCAGTATAAGTCTCTTGTGCATCGTCAAAACTGACGTTACCGCCTTCGTTTTTAACAGGTGCAGTTGAGAAACCACCTAGCATTACTTCTTCTTCAAAAGCGCGGTCCGAAGACTCCTCTTCAAAGATTTCAGAATGCTCGTTCTCATAACGGTCGTATTCCAAGCCGAACAAGGCATTAAGGCCGGGTTCAAGCTCTTTCGCTAGTTGTGCGCGAGAAATAGCCATGGTATATCCCCCTTAAATGCCTAGTGATGTCGCAGTAGTCTGCGAATCAAAACGGCTAGTAGGTGAGTTGAAATGAGCATTGATGCGAACAAGCATCGGCAGACCAGCCGCAGTAACGTCTTCGTTACCCGCATCGTCCATAATACCCACAATTCTTAACGGCAGGGTAGCCGTAGTTGCAATAGTGCTTACACCCAACTGAGAGTTGGAAACACCAGTATTTGAGTCGCCCGTTCTAGCAGAGGTTCCCAGACTAGCATTAGCAAAAACAGCCGCTTGTGCAGTGGCAGTATTTGTCAGTGTTGCGTCTGAAGACACTTTGAAGATTTGCATGGGGTCATCCGCAACAAAAGCTTTAACTTTGTGGTTAGTATCTACACTCACAGAGTTAGAACCGGGCCAGTAATTAAGAAAGGTCGGCTTCTTTGTTACGCTATCAACGTATTCTACGCCCATCAGTACACCTAACGCTTGTGTGGTTCCACCGTCGGTAGCACCAGCGAAGGCAATAACGCCTGCCGCTAAAGGTACAACCAAACCATATTGGTAGATAGCGTTAGTGTTGTCGCTTGCGATTTCATACTGGGTTACACCAGTAGAGTTAGCACCGCTTCCGACTAGACCAACAGGACGAAGACCATAGGCAGTATTTGAATTTGCCATATCAGTTTTCTCCTAAAAAGTAAACGGCTATCACTTTCGTGAGCCGCCAAAAGTTACACGAGATTGACGATCCGGTTTTGAAATCGCCATGGATGAATGTGCGTTCTCTCGCAACATATCTGAATCAACTGCTTCCATCTGATCGCGGTTTCTGCCATTAAAGTAGGCAGTTCGCTCGGCAATAGTTTCTTCGGGGATACGTGCAAGAAGTAGTCCGCCTACTCCAAAAACACCTTCGTATTTACCTGTATCAACAACGGGGGACTCGAAATCGGGGTATTCGTCCTTACGGACCAACTCCCAACCTTCCCTCATTTTAGCACTGACGTTCTTGCTATCGTTAAATCCTCTGGTTTCAGCACGAATCCAACGATGCTTAAATCCGTCAGGGGCAGGTGGTGCCTCTAACATTGACGGGGGAGCCCAAGGCTTACGCACTGCCTTTTTGCCCCTTTCTGTACTAGCGCGAGAAGCCCTTTTGATGGGTGCATCAAACTTTTCTGTATTATCACTCATTTTATGTCTCCTTCACGTATTTCGCGTATTCTTCAAGCGGCACACCCAATTTTTTTGCTATCGCAATTTGGCTCGGGGTGAGTCGAACCTGTCTTTTCCCACTGCGCCCTGTAGTTTGTCTAGAAGCAGATGCCACCGTCTGGGCGTTACGGTTTCTCTGTTTACCAAATTTATGAGGGAATTCTCCCTTAATTCTTTGATCTAATTCAGTATAGTACTCATCTGACTTAGGGTCAAACTGTTCTTCTTCAACAAGTCGCTTGTGAATTCCAAACGCGGCATAAGTCATAGCCTCGTCTTGACCAAACCAATCGTTCTTTGCCGCCCAATCTTCCGCCTTTGGGTCAGGACGTTTAGGTTGAGGCTGCTGTTGCGGCATAGGCGCTTGCAGTTGAGCCTGTTGTTGCGCGGCAACTTGACGTTGATAACGCTCTTGCTGAATACGAGCCTGTTGAGCCCGGTCATTTTCTATCGCTAAACCTGTTAAAGCTTTCTGAGCTTCAACTGCGGCTCTAGTATCACCTATCTCCATAGCACGAGATAAGGCTTCTTCTGCCGCGGCAGATTGAGAGTTAACACGTGTAGAGTACTCATTAACGTACTGAGTGTCTAAGTTAGACATCCTAGTCTTTATCGTGTCTGCTTCTTCTTTAACTTTTTTAGCGTAACTAAGGGCCTCGTTTTCACGTCGCTCCGCCTCACGCATTTTCTTAGTAAGTCGATCTATACGCTTTTGCGTAGAAGTGTCGGCTTTCTGAAACTGGTCTTCGCTAGATTCGGTGTTGTCTTCGGTACCATCCTCAACGCTTACTTCAATTTCTACGTCTTCTACCTCAGATACATCTAGCTCTACTGTATTTTCTTTACTCATATTCTACTCCTTAAAAATGCAAAACGTCTTCGGGGCTGAGAATTTTAGCTAAAACTTCGTCATCGTTAAGAATCCGAACTTCGCCCCCATCAATAGAAAAACGTGATCCGGCATAACGTGCAAACATTACCCAATCTTTTTCTTCACACCACGGACCTGTAGGGAATTTCTCGGGGTCTTTGTAGGCGAGAGGACCAACCTTTAGAACGTAGCCGACTTGCGTCGAAACGTGCTGTTGCTCCATCATTTGATCAGGTAGATAGATTCCACCTTCAGTTTGACCTTTGCCACGGTATGGAAGAATTAATATTCTCCAGCCAGTAGGTGAAGGCAATCTTTCTAAAAGGCTTTCGCCAATGTTTTCTGGTCGCAAAAAAGGTTTTTCTGCGTAAGCATCTTGAAGGGTTTCTGCATCTTTCGGGGTTTCTGCATCTTTTGTAACAGCCTCGGTTGCCTGTTCTTTTTCCGATTCTAACTGGAAAGCGGCACTCGGGGCGGCTGAAAGATCAATTTTTGAATCAGTCATTACTGCGCTCCTGTTTGTCTAGCAGGTGTTTTAGTTCCTGTTCCACGTGATTGAGGGATTCCATGTTTCCCATAAGCTCACGATATTGCTCCATCGACTTAACATTGCCATACATCATTAAATCTACAATGCCTTGCCTTCTATCCCTAATGATCCGGAATACTGCTTCCGCGGTATGTATCTCATCCATTCTTATATGCCCGCATATTGTCTGTTAAAGTAGTAGTTTATCCTAGCATATCTTATACAGGCGGGGCTACCAACTTTTTAAATATGTGACCACTCTTTTCCTAACCACAGTAAGGCTTCCGCCTCTCTTCGACGAATAAGTCCGTCTAGGACATTACCGCCCGCTTTATTCCATCGTTTTAATTGATGAGGGACATCCGCAAAATCACCAGAATTAATCCTAGTCCGCAAAGTGCTTTCCCGTAAGTTGTTTGGACCGAGATTGAATGTCCAAGCCACAAGCGCATCGAACTGGTTTTGATCCAGAACTGGGTCAATATATTTAAGTACATATCCTTCAAATTCATTTAAATCCTCCTTTAACAAGTCGTCTGCCGACTCCTGTGTTATTTTATCGCCAGAAACAACTCCCGCAGTGTGCCCGTAGCCTATAGTCCAAACCGCGGCACTGCACTGGTATGCTTCTAGCTTGCATCCTTCAAACTTTTTTATTAACGCAATACCTTCTCCGCTAGTTTTCACCTTACTTCTCCCTTGATACTTTCTGAATCTTCTCAACGGTACGCATACCGCCAAGACCGAGCATACCTAAAAGCACAGGCATCATCTCAGACATCTGTAACAGAGGTATGGCTATGTCACTACCGGCTAATGCCAAACCAAAATTGCCCATAGGGATCAGGATGTAGTTTGAGGCCATGCCGATTACAGTCACCCATCCCACGGCTGGTCGCCATCCAGCAACAAACATAGATTTTGAGGCCGCTTCGACCTTATTGACCTCTAACTGTCCCTTGGCGAGTTCTTGAGCATGGCGCTCGGACATGGTGGCTATCTCGTGTGCCAAGGCGTTTTTGGTATCTTTGTCTTCGATAAACTTGTCGAGTAAGCCAGATACTGGCCCTATAAGTGCTTGCAACATAGTTACTTCCTCGTCATATAGGCAGTCGCGCCAAAAAACATTCCGATCACACTGGCCTGAGACAGAAACAGCATGTCACTTAATGAAGCTATAGTAGATAATCTTGATTCGGGAATGAAAGGCATTATAGGAAGCAGGGCATAGACGCACATACTAACCATAGCGACCCACGCCATCTTTCTTTGTGAGTCGGCCTTCTCTTCCCTGATAGTCTGATCGGCCATCTCCGTGTGACGAGAAATTTCCTCGTCAGTGACGATGCCATCGTTATCTAAGTCAAACTCAGAGTACTTGCTTTCTTTCTCTAGTCTTTTCGGTGTCATTGTCTGTCAAACACCTTAATAACTTCCATAGCGTACCAGCCCCCTGCGCCAAGGACGGCAAGGAACAATACCCCAAGAATGTTCTTTATCATTTCATCTCGTTTGGTTATAGCCCTGTTCTTGGCTAAACGAGCCTTCTCGCGGCGCTGTTTGTCATCCATAAGGGATTTGTGCTGAATGGCAAGCATGTCTCGCCAGACCTCTCGCGGAGTGCATTTCTTTAGTTCTTTTTCTTTCTGACGGATATCCTGCTTAACCCAAGCAAGCTCAAGAGCCTCCTCCTGAGTAATGATATGGTTACCTTCTTTGACATCTGTTTCGATCTGCTCTACAGCGGCCTTGCTTTTTGTTAAGCCGTCAAAAACCCCCGACAGCCCCGTTAAGTGACTCCCGCTTTCCTTGACAGTAGATATCCCATCGTTAAGCGCCTTGAGTATCCCTACTACGGCGGAAATTTCTGCGATCATTCAAACTCCTACGCAGGCATCCACTTGAACAAAGCTATCGCGCTTATAATAAACGGATACATGCTAAACATTATCAACTCAAGCCTATCAAACCTTTTGGTTCCAGACTCTAAACGCTTTTCTATGTTTTCGTACCTAATACTGCATTCTTTTTCATGCGATTCAAGTTTCGCAATGGTGTCTTTTACTGTAGCCAACTTTACCCTCCACCAAACAAATTGTTTGACACTGGTTGCTCTACGGGGTCTTCAGGTTGAGCTACCTCGGGCTGTTGTACAAAAGACCCTATTCCACCTTGAAAAGGATTGGCCTGCACCGGAGGTGCTACCGGAGTAGCAAAAGGGCTTACCGGCGGAGGTGCCATTGCGTTGACAGGCTGGACAGACGCTTTAGGCGGCTGATACTGAAACCCAGTACCGTCATCTTGCATTTGACCCGTTTTATCTACTTCCCAACCCTCGGGCATGTCGTAGTTGCCACCATTAGACGCAGTCCATTTGTCACCTGTTTTAGGGTTAATGTAGCTAACCAACTGCTGTGTAACCATCCCTGTTGACGTAGGTTTAAACCCGGGAGGCATATTGTCATCACCATACCCATAATCGATGGAGCTAGGCTTTGTCAAGAAAGGGTTCGCCTGTGGTGCAACCGGAGAAATAGGTGTTCCACCCGGCTTAGTAGCGTACTCGGGGAAAACGGGGTCATAAACCGGGGGAACGTAAGGCTCGGGCTCCTTGACCTGCTTAACAGGTTCGGCGGGTAACGGAGTAATATAACCGTCAAAAAGTCCGTCCTCATTACTGTCTAAGTCAAACAGAGGACCTCGGGCTCCTTGGGTACCGACGAGTACCATGTTTCCACGCTCATCGGCACGGTAGACATCTTTCCCGTTTTGACCTGTAAATAAAGAACCTAATCCCGAATCTACTTGTGAAGTAGGGTCGGCAGGGTCGGAAGTTCCAGTAGTGCCAGTAGTGCCAGTACGACCATCATCTACGTTACCGACTGCGGGGGGAATACCGTCCGGGTTATTGCTACCGCCACCCGCCGTACCAGCCCTTTCTCTAAACCACGCCGTTTGCTCGGCATCGGTCATTTCGTCCCAGTTATCTGGGAATCCGAAATCAAAGTTAGCCAGATTAAAACCCGTTATACCAGACATCTTACTTACAACCCATGTAACCGCCGCCCTTAACAGCGGCACCCATGCCGCGAGCAGTCATGCGAGTCATAGTAGTAGGTATCTTTACTTCAGCAGTCTTGCCATAAGGAATACGGCCTTGACCCTTAATATCAGCGTAAGTAGTGGCCTTTGGAGCCGCCTTCGGAGTGTTAGTTACAATGCTTACTTTAGATTTCATGTTATTGCCCCTGCTGTTTAATAAATTCGCGCTCTCTTGCGGCATCAATACGAGCCGTTGTCTGCGCTTTTTGTGCCTCAATCCTTTCGCCAAACTGGCGGTTACGCATCTCAAGCGCCTGCGCGTCGAGTTGGACCTTGGTCTGATCAATCTGTGCGTCAGCCTGTTCAGACTGAGCTTTAAGTTCTAGCTCCTGTTGCTTCAGTGCAATCAATGGGTCTGGACCTTGCTCTTGTCCGCCTGTTGCTATCTGCTCAGACAGTTGCTTGAGTTGTTGCATACCTTCCGCAATGTATTGTGCTGTCATGGCTTCCATCTCCAACATCTCCTCCGGAGTAGCTGGCGCGCCTTGATTGCCCATAACCTTCTGCATGTAAGCTACCGAAGCCTGCTCTTTAGCCGCAATCTGGATATGCTCCATTACGTGTTTCTGCAATGTTATCGCAACTGGAGGCAATTGACCAACCATAGGCGTATTACCAAATACCAAGTGAGCCATAATGTGGGCCTGATGGTCCTGACCTTCAAAAGCCTGTAACTCCAACATATCAAGAGCGTTAATGTTCTCTTGTGCAGGGTCCATGGGCCGTGGGTCGGGAGTAGCCTTCATAATCCGATCTAAATCAGTCACGCCCATCGCTTCATACATGTCACGATAAACTTCGTGCAAGTTATGTAGCTCTGGTGCCGCAGTAGCAAGCTGTAGCTTACTCTGAGCAAGAGCAATGCGTTGCGCCTGACTAAAGATGTTCGGGTTACTTACCGGTATGATATCGACCCGCGAATCAAAGTCCGTAGCCATAACGGTGCCGTCAGCACCTGCAACCTCAAATGGATACTCCGCTGGGAGACTCTCACCCATAACTCGGGCCAGAATCTTAAACTCAACACGCATGGCATAATGCAGACGCTTATGCACCGCACTCATTACACGCGAGCCCTGCTCAAGCATCGCTATTGTAGTTCCAACTGCCGCCTGCTGATTACCGTCGCCCACCTTCATATCGGTGATAGTAGCGAACCGCTGACCGGCCTGAACAACAAAACCTAACAATTGATACAGCGTCTGATCCGGTCCCTTAAACGGTAACGGCATCAAGCTGTCTCGGATCGCACCACCGGGTGCATCAACATCCCTAAACTCACCGGGCTGTAGAGGCTCATCGTCGTCCCTGATCCGTAGGCCGCGGGCCTTGAATCCTGCTGGGAGGTTAGACAGAGTACCGGCATCGATAAGCTGACGTAGTGCAGAAGTAGCTGTGCGAGACAAACCACCAATAGTGTGGATCAAACCAAGGCCGTAGAAACCAAAACCGGGCAAGAACTTGTAATGAACAAAATATTGTATCTTCTTCTTTAACTCGTCATCTTCTCGGTAGTTTCTACGTATAGATAGTATCTGTCCGTTATCTTGGGAAATAGTAACCAGATAAGGAACCTTAATGCCGATAGGCTCACCGTCATCGTCTAATTCTTCGTAGCCCTCGATCTCTAAGTCAGCATGTACTTCTAAAAGAGTGCAATCGTAATCAATGTTAGACGGCTCAAGACCATCCAAATAGTTGATTTCTTTACGTACAGAATCTAACTCGCCCTGTGAAGGCAAGACATCTATATCCAAATACTGACCGGCATACTGCTTCTTACGCAGATCATTCAACGACATGCGTACAACTTGAGTAATGTTAGGACAGGTGTCTAAATCAGAAGTCTCATAAGGAACCACGAGATTCTCAGCAGGGATAAACTTACTTACCGCACGGCCCAGAGTCTCATCGTAATAAACCTTCTTAAAGGTACTTCCGGCCAAGGGCAGATAAAACAACATCTGGTCCATATCCGGGGTGTAATCTTCCATTACATTCGTAATGTAGTAATTCATAAAGGTCTGAACACGCTGCGCCTGATCTTTCTTAGCACGTGTGTCCTTACCCAAGGAAACTGTTTTGACGGGACCCGTAGCAGGTAGAAGCTCGTTAAAGGCTTGCGCTTGGAATTGTGTAGCGGCCTCGGCTAATAGTGGGTGAGTCACGCCCGACGCGCCACGGAACGGTTGCTCGCGCTCCTCGTAGTTGAATCCAAGCAACTCTAGGCCATTGGCGTAAGTCTCTTCCCAGTCCTGACGGCTGGCTTTGTTAGCATCAAACTGATCTAGAAGCTCGCTGGCAATAGCGGCAAGCTCGCGGTCCGGCATCTCTTCCGCTAAGTTAGCGTAGAAGTCATCACTAGAGCCGCGCTCGTCCTGCGGATCAAAATCTATTGTGACACCACCGTCGTCTTCCTGAATAATCTCTATCTCAGGGGAACCTTCAATGTCGGAGTTTCGGACTAGGGGCTCACCCAAATCCATAATCTCTAACTGCACTTCCGCATCTAAGTCATCTGGATCAATCTGAGATGGAATATTGTTATCCATCAAAGAACCTACACCTTTTATTTCATTAGCCATCTATTATTCCTCCGAAGAACGGCCCATTATAGCGTCTAATTGCTCTAATATCTCCGGTTCAATGTCGGAGGCATCTCTTTCTGATTTTACAGGAAGTCCGGCCTGACGCATAATTTTAGCGGTAGCCGCGTTTTTCCTGCTGTTTTCAGGGGCCGTGGGCCGTGGTCTGTTCATAATTTCACCTATTCCATCCTCAGATGTTCCACGTGGAACATTCTTTTGTTCTATGTTTAAGCTCTTTAGACCTTGATCCATAAGGCTTTGTCGATCTCCAGTATACCCCGGCTTTTCCGAGGCTTTAAGGTCAAGGTATCGCTCCATTATCTCTTCTTCAGTGATTTGTGGAACACCGCGCTGGTCTTCCACAAGTTCCGGGTTATACTTTTCATAATTCCTGTCAATCAATGTCATCGGCTCGGCGGTACGAATACGCTTATACTTTGAAATCTCGTCTGGGTTAGCCGTGGAATCCATAAAGTAATCGCTGTCATAATCATTTAAGTCTAGAAAGTCACCATCTTCTGTGAGTAGCTCCTTTCGACGCTTACCAAAAATGCTGTCGGTAACACGCATTTCATAAAGGTCGTCTAAAAGCTCTTGCTTAGTACGAGTGTCTTCTAAACCGAAAAGGTCTGCTATACCTCCTTGCAATTTTATTTCAACTGGTCGCTCCTTGGTCGGGGTGAA
>Ga0307488_10000972_pt1 | contig 23863 bp, 28 predicted proteins | sample SB02metaG_FD_202248 | JGI IMG/M metagenome (GOLD analysis project Ga0307488, IMG submission 202248) | Sea-ice brine microbial communities from Beaufort Sea near Barrow, Alaska, United States - SB 0.2 | ecosystem: Environmental > Aquatic > Marine > Coastal | place: USA: Alaska | collected... | reverse complement strand
AAGATTTAGACACTTATATAACAGCAGAAACAACAACTGGTGCAGATAATGATCAATTACAATTTTATACAGCTGGAATAGAAAGATTATTGATAGATATTGGTGGTGATACAACTGTTAAAAATAATCTAATAGTAGATAGTAATTTAGTTATAGGAAGCACAACTGCAGTTAATGGAAAAATAGAAATAGTCGGAAATATAGGAAGTTCATCATTTGCAAATAGTTCATATCTCAAAACAACTACAGCCGGATCATTTGTAGGAATATCTAGTGCAACAACATTAAATTCATATTCATTATATGCAGATGGAAAAATTGCTGCATTAGAATTTAATGCAATATCAGATATAAGAGTAAAAGAAATATTAAATACACGAAATATAGAAAATGATTTAGATTTTATTAAAAAAATTAATGTTTATGATTATAAATTCATAGATAAATTAGAATATGGTGAAATGCAAAAAGTAGGATTTATAGCTCAGGAAATTCAACAAATTAATGAAAATTTTATAAATAAATCAAAAAGATTTATCCCAAATATTTATAAAAAATTTAATTTTAAAACAGAAAAAATAATAATAATTGATGAAGATACTGATATAAAAGTTAATGATCTAATAAAAATCGAAGTAGAATTTAAAAATAAAGAATCGAAAATATTAGATATGAAAATAATAAAAAAAATAAATAATGAAATAACAATCGAAACAGATGAAAATATAGAAATATCAAAAGGAGTATTTATCTATGGAAAATATATTGAAGATTTTTTAACAGTAGATATTAATCAATTGATTTCTGTAAATACAAATACTATTAAATATTTACTTGATAAAATTAATAATTATGATAATGATTTAAAACAAATAAAAGAAAAATTAAATATCTTATAAATAAAATTTATTATAAAAAAATAATAAAATGAATACACATAAAATATATAATGAATTTCTTGAAAGAAGTTTGATAACTGATAGTCAAAGTTTAATAAATGTAGTTGAAGGATTCCCATATCATTTTAAAGTAATCGAACTTGAAAATATATTATTAATAACAAATACAATAAAATCGGAAAATTATATTTTATATAATGATCATTTTAATCAATATAAATCACTATTGGAAAATCTAATAATAAATAAACTAAATTATGAAGAATTTTTCTATTTTGGTAAAAATAGGAAACAAATAGATACTACTAAATTATTTAGTAACTTACATAATGATATTAAATTAGATAAACATATATTTTATAAACATAATCATAATATAAAATATTATTTGTATTTTGCTAATAATAAATGGTGTATATCATCAGAAGGAAAATTAGATATATATACATTGGAAAATAAATCGTTTTTTGAGAATTATACATTATATGAATTATTATTACAAGTATTTTATTTTAATAAAATTAAAATAAATGATTTTAATAGAAACTATAATTATATATTAACATTAAATACAAAAGAAACATTTTTAACATTATTAGATGATTCTAATGTACAGTTAGAATTATATTCAATGATAGATAAAATAACAAATGAAGAAGTTAAATTAAATAGATTGATTTTAGATAAATTGAAAATTAATGTTAAAATTCCAGTAAGATTATATTTTAATGATTTATTTCATTTAAAAAAAGACATATATCTAAGTAACAATCAAAGAATGATTGTTAAAAATATTGAAACAAGCGAAGAATATATTTTAAATTATCATAAATTTAATGAATTATATATATTATTGGATAATTTTATTAAAAATCCTGTGAAAAATGTATTTGAATTAATTCAAAATAGACTTTTAAATACATTCATATCTAATTTCCCATCATTTAATTTTTTTATTACAAATTTAATAGTAGTTTTCGAAAATAAAGTAGATTATTTATTTAAAAAATACATTGAGATTTATATTAAAAAGAAAACTATGGTTTATCAACCATATGATAAAGAATTATTATTGAAAATACATACTATTTTTCAAAGATTTGAGAGAAAAATTACAAAACTAGATGTACAACATGTATTATTTCAGTTAAAAACTGAAAAAATAAATAAAATAATGTTAATTAACTATAATTTAAATCCATTGATTCCTTTTAATCCAATGATCCAATGATTTTTTTGCGAATTAATGTTTTCCGAATTAATATTTTTTTACAAAATATACAATTATTTGCATTCTTATGAAATGCAAAAGTTTTACACTCATTACATACAATTTTTTTACAATTATTACAATTTATTAATTTTTTTTTAGTATTACAATAATAACAAATAAAAAACATGATAATATATTAATAATTAAGATATTATCATTAACTTACTTTATCCAAAAGTATTTTCACTAGAATATAAAATATAAAGAAACCCATCTTCATTACATTCAGTTGTATATAAATCTTTGATTAATTTGGAAGTTGCTGGTAAATAATTATTCACATATATGAATATACTTGATTCGGGAGATAATTTTATTCTTTTTCTGATAACATATAAAAATTTACCTACTGTTAAATCCAAAGGTACCAAATATTTATTACTATCGATATTTGGTATATTTGAACTTCCATATCTTTCACATATAATAGGTATTCTATTTGGATATTTTATTAGAATACGTGTTGATTCACTAATTCTTTTTTTTAAAGAATATTGTTTTTGAAAATTTGATTCCATTTTTTTTTTTGAAATTTTGGATATTATATTTTCTAATGACATTAGATATATAATATAATTTTATTTTTATTTTAACACTAGAAATATTACCAATAATATCATCTAGTAAAAATAGAAGATGATTAAATTATAATTTTTAGATCTAAAACAATTTCGTGATATCATTGGATTTTCACAACCATATCTTTTTAAACAAGATTTTTTCTTGTATTTCTTTATTTTGCGATGGATATTCAACACCATATAATTTAAGATTTTTTTGTTTCGATTTTTCCTTACAATCTGCTGATTGAAAAGTATTTTCTACTCCAAATAAGTCTTTTAAGAGCATTTTTTATAGTGCAATCTTTACATTTTAACCATCAATCTTCTATTATATAACGGTTTTTTTAGAATATCCTTCCCCACAATTACAAATAAAATCTACTTTAAATTTTCTATTTATTTTTTTGGTATTTCTATTAATAATATAGCATTATCAATAATGATTTGTAAATTTAATAATTTATTCCAATCTTTATATTTACTCATTTAAATTATATAATATTTTATAAATAAATTTTATTTTCCAGTACTGCCGATGCCTCCATTTCTATTTAATTCAGGTTTGGTAAACTCAGTAACCACAGTTAATGAAGAGAAAGGAGTTAAATCTGGAGCAACCAATTGAAATAATCTGGTACCATTAACTACATCAAAATGTCCATTAGTTTTAATATTATCAACAAAAGCAGAAATATTATTTTGATAATGAGCATCAATTAAACCAACACTATTTGCTAATCTTAAAGGAGTTTTAATTATAGAACTTCTTGGTAATAATAAATAAGAAACGTTATAAGGCGTACATAAAGCAACACCATTATTATCCAATTGAGTACATAATAATTCACAAGAAATGCCAAAATTAATTTTTGCAGATTCGCCTTGTTTTACTCGTACATCTTCTGTGCAAAATAAATCAATTCCAGAATCACCTACATTATAATGAGTGTGATTTTTATACATATTTGAAATTTCAGGAGTATTTCCAATAATTCTTAAGTCATATTGTTTAGTGTTCATTTTATATTATTAAAATATTTTTTCAATTTTAAATAATAATTTCATAATTTATTATTTAATTCATATTAATTTATCGGATTTATTTTTATTATGAATACATTCGTAAAATAACAGGGTTGATTTTTTCAACATTATCTTTTAATAACGTATCAATCATTTTATTATTAATAAATAATTTATTATCAATGATTTTAAAATTTTTGATATAATAAGATAATTTTTCTTGATTATGATATTTTAATACATTAATCTTTCTCATAATAATTTCAATAACTCTTTTTAATTCACGAACACCCTTTTCATTTTTCAATTTATTAATAATATATCTTATATTATCATCTGTAAATTTAACTTCGAAATCATAATTTTTTAATTCTCTTGGTACTAAATAACTTTTTGCAATTTCAAATTTATCCTTATTATCAAATCCTCCAACTTTGATAACTTCTAAACGATCTCTTAAGATAGTATCTACATTATTAATATCATTTAATGAAAAAATAAAAATACATTTTGATAAATCTAATTTGATATTACTACCAAAATAATAATCTTCGATTTCATGATTCTGTGAAAAATCTGTGATTTCAATCAATTTATTAAATACACTTAGTGATTTTGTAATATCAACTTTATCTAATTCATCCAAAAAGATAATTGGATTCATACAACCAGTTTCCATTAACATTTTAGAAAATCGACCACATGTTGCACCTTCATAAGTAAATGAGAAACCAGATAAATAATTTTCATCTGAAATTCCAGCTAATGAAAATGAACAGAATGGACGTTTTAAAGCTTTAGATAATCCATCTCTGATTAATGAAGTTTTACCAACACCAGGTGGTCCTTCAATCGCAATACAATGACCCTTTTCAGAATTAGTCATTAACCATTTTGTAGTAATTTCCATTAATGTTTCTTTAACTTTATTTTGTCCATAAATTGCTTTATCCAAATTACCTTTAAAATCTGATAAAAAAGTTCCCAAATCATCAATTTTTGGTTTATCACAAAAATTACCGAATGGTAATTTCATAACCTGATTAATCCAATCGCGAGTTTTATTATCATCACTTCCCATACTACTATCTAATGTTTCTAATTTTTGGAAAATTTCAAATTTTACTTCGATTGGTAAATCTAATTTGAGAATTTTTAAATTATCAGGTAATAATGTTTTACCATAATCTTGAATTTTTTTATATTCATCTTTTAATTTATCTTTTTCTTCTCCTACTAATCCAGTTTTATTAATTTGACCACAAATTGCATCATAATTTTGTTTATAAAATGTATCTTCTAATGACATATCACCACCCACTTTAATTCCTTTACCTTCTAAAAATAAATCCAATAATTCTTTATTTTTCCCAAGTTTTTTAGAAAATTTTTCTACAATCTCATCTTGAATATCAATAATCATTTCTTCTGGAGTAACATCATATTCATCTTCGGTTTCTTCTTCAATTTCTTCATCGGAATCTTCAGTTGATGAAGATGAATCAGTAAGTTCTAATTTTTCATAATCTGAATCATCAAATCTATCTAATGGTAAAATTCCAAAAGTATGATTTAGTAATTTTTGAAAATTTTGAATTTGTGTTACTGTCTTTACCTTTTTATTCATATGAATAAAATCAAACTCTTCATTTCTATATAAATTTAGAAAATGTTCATATTCTTCACTATTTTCCAATGAAGAAATTAAATTTAAATATGTTTCATTTAATCTTTCTGAAAAATCTTTATTATTTAATTTTCTCTTTTTATTTTGTTGAAAATCTTCTACAAATACAACATCTACAAGTTTTCTCTTTCTATTTTGTTTTAAATCTGTAGTAGAGGTTGTATCAGTCATAGTTGAGGTTGAGGTTGTAGTTGTATCAGTCATAGTTGAGGTTGTAGTTGTATCAGTCATTTTTAATTATTTATTTTATATGATTCAATTTTAAAATATATTTTTTTATAAAAATATTTAATTTTTGTTAAAATCATTTTATTTATAAAACATATTTAATTAAAATTGAATTAATTAGTTAATTAAATTAAATGGATACTCGTGAAATTATAAAACAAAAATTTAATAATTTATATAATGATGAAATTTTAACAACTACTATTGAAAATAATATTTTTAATTATATTATTAATTATTCTGAAAATAACGATATTACTATTGATTTTGAAAATAACATTTTTAAACTATTATATATTGCAAAATCACGACAAATATTTCATAATTTAGATGAATCTTCTTATATTAAAAATTTTAAATTAAAAATTTTAATTGAAAAAAAAAAAATAATATTAGAAAATATTTGTAAATATGAACATAAAGAATTAAAATCTTCAAAATGGAAAAAATTCAATAAAGATATTGAAATTTTAAATAGTCAAATTTCTGATTTTAATAAAGAATTAAATACTACTGATCAATTTAAATGTCCAAAATGTAAGAAAAATAAATGTGTTTATTATCAATTACAAACTCGTTCTGCAGATGAAGCTATTACTAGTTTTATTACTTGTATTTATGATGGTTGTGGATTTACTTGGAAAGAAAATTAAATTTTTATTAAAAATTTAACTTAATTAATTAATAATTAAGTTATATTATATTTATATAACAAATGGGAAATTATTTTTGTAAAAGTGATCAAGATGAAGATGATTTTAAATTTCATCCTCATTTTATTAAAAGAATGGATGCAGACTTCAATGATTTTATTTTATATGGTAAACGAATTGATTTCTCTCAAAATTTATTAGATTCTTGGAAATTGTAATTATTTTGAAAACAACATATTTTAAATATAATCACATATTATTATTTTTTTAACATTATCAATGATGATAAATTTAAAAGGTTTACTGCATCCAAATATTAAATCTAAGTTTTTTAATCTATTACATTCTATTTTAGAAGAATGAGGTGGAATTTGATTATAATTGTTTTTATATATACCACAACGAAATATACAACAATTTAATTCATTTTTTTTTACTTCAATTTCTTGATTACAATGGGGGCAACTAAAAATATAAAAATGTTCTGTTTCTATAACCATTTTTATTTATATAATATTATATAAATAAAATATTAATTTAAAAATTTTTTAATTAAAAGATAAAACTAATGATAATTTAATAATGTAATTAGTAAAAAATTATATTTTCTAAAAAACTACAATTCATAAAAATAACGATATTTCATTTTTTAAACATTATTATATATTTATTTGAGATTATTAATTTTATTTTGATAAAATTTTTTCCAACATTCTTCTGAAAAATTAAAATTAGATAAAAAACTATTGAATTTTTTATAATTAAATTTTTTTGTTTTAAATTCTCCCTTAAGATATTTCTTAAAAACTGTATAAATAGATGCTCCTTGGGAATATAATTCAACTAATAATTTCTCAGTAATTATGATATGTGTTTCGTTTTTTTTAGTAATAATTTCTTGATCAATCATAATAAAATTATTATTTTTTTCTATATTAAATAATATATCATATTTTTTTTCTTTTTTTTCATTTACTATAGTAAATAAACCAATTCTTTCATATTGAAAATAGAAAGAAAATTTTAGAAAATTAAGTAATTCTGTTATTTTATCACTTAATATGATGTTTTCATTAATAATTTTCATAATAATATATAATTATTATATTAATATGAAGTAAATTTTAAATCTTAAATGTTCATTGACATAATACTTAGAATAATATCTTTTTTGTTTAATTTAGAATATCCTCTGAATTTAATTGTTTTACATACAGTTTTTAATTGTTTTAAATTAAATTTTTGTAATTTTTTTGTAATTTTTTCATCAGAAGTTACTAATTTTCTACTTTCAACTAATGTAATAATATCTTTGCGGTTTAATTTAGAATATTTTTTTAATTTATATTTCTTAGATAATAATCGTAAGGTTTTTAGGTTCATTGTATTTAAAAAATCTAATGATTCTAGTACATCATCTTGTTCATCAAATACTGAATGTAAGTATGTTTTTTCTTCTACAGATTCTGTAAAAAATAAAGGTTTTAATAATGCAACAATAACTGATTTTTTCATTTTAGAAAATCCTTTGATTTTATTATCACGACATACGGTTTTCAATTCACCTAATGACATTTTTTCTACTGGTTTATAGGTTACTTCCTTTACTGGTTCTGGTGTTACTTCCTTTACTGGTTCTGGTGTTACTTCCTTTACTGGTTCTGGTGTTACTTCCTTTACTGGTTCTGGTGTTACTTCCTTTACTGGTTCTGGTGTTACTTCCTTTACTGGTTCTGGTGTTACTTCCTTTAGTTCTTCTCTTTGATTTAATAAAGATAACATTTGTTTTTTATTTAATTTAGATACACCTTTTACTTTCATTGATTTTAATAAAATTTTGAGTTGTTTTAAAGACATTTTGCTGAAATCAGTTGGAATAGACATTATTTATATTATATAAATCTATATATAAAAATCCTTAATTAATTTATATATTTTATTGATATTATGTGTATTTTAAATCAAATAAATTGATAATTAAATATGTAAAAATACTAAAAATAAATGAAAATAATAAATAAGGGAATAAAATTTTGTCTTCACCTATACCCCATTTTAATTCCATATTATCATCATTATTATTTGGATTTAAAAAAAATAAAACATAATTAATAAATAAAAATATGAAAATTGTATATAATAATGGTTTTTTACTATTTAAATTAAAAAGAAACATAATAATATATATTATTGTATTTTTTTTATTTCAAAAAATTAAACAGTTACTGTTTTAGCAAGATTTTTTGGAGTGTCCATTGTATTACCAGCTTTTTTACCATATAAATAAGTTAATAATTGAATTGGATATATTAATAATAAATTATTAATTATTTCGGAATTTGTTTCTATTTCAATGACATCAATAAATAAATCGGGATTGTAATTTTTATATGTCGTAATTAAAATATTATTACCATTTCGTGATTTGATTTCATTCATTACAGATTTAGAATATTTATAATCAAATTCATTATTAACAAAATGAAAAATATAACAATTTTCATCAACTAATGCTAATGGACCATGTTTTAAATTTTTAGCAGAACTTGATAAACTAAATGTATAACATATTTCTCTAAATTTTAAATTAGATTCTAAAGCAATAGGATCGTTATTTTTATTACTTGATAGAAAAATGATATTTTTATTATAGATTTTTTCTAAAATATTTTCCAATTTATTTTCTAATTTTGTATCATTAATCATTTTCTGAAAATTATTAGAAATTTCATAAATACAATCTAAATTCATAACATTATTATTAGATAATTTCAATGATAAAATAAATAACATAATAGAAGAACAAACAAAAGTTTTAGTAGAAGCAACACTGATTTCTTTAGAAATTTGTAAATATAAATTGAAATCAGAATTTCTCGGAATCAATGAATTATATGAATTAGTAATAGAAATGAATTTATATAAACTTTCTGAATTTGGAAGTTTCTTAATCATTTTCAGAATATCTAATAAATCTTTAGTTTCGCCAGATTGAGAAACGATAATAAATAATGTTTTTTTTGTAGGAATATCATATCTTAAAAAATCAGATGTATTAAATGATTGAATCTCATATTTTGTATTTTTTTTTAAATATATTTCTCCTAATAAACAAGCATTATAAGAAGTTCCCGAACCCAATAAAATGATTTTATTATATGAAAAATTATATAAACTTTTTTCTAATTCTAAATCAATTTTTGGGAAAATAATATTATTTTTATCAAGGGTAATTCTATTTTTTTTAAACATATTTGAAATTTCAGAATTTTGTTCTTTAATTTCTTTCTCTAACCAAAATTCATATGGATAAGGTGTTTCTAATAAAATTTCATTTTGTTTAATATAACTTAATTTATAATCTTTTATAAAAATAGAATTGACATTATCATTAATAGGATCATAAGATAAACATAAAATATCATTATTTTTTAATTCAGCATATTTATCTACATATTCAGTAAATGTATTATAATCAGATGATAAATAAAAAGAATTTTTATTAAAACCTATAACTAAAGGAATTTCATTTCGAGAAACATATAAATTCAGAGGTTCATCCAATTTAATTAATAAAATTCCCCAAAAACCTTCTAATTGATCAAAAGTAATTCTCAATATTTGTTTAAAAGTTTTATTACTATTATATTTTTCATAATTAAATTCGATTAAATTAACAATAACTTCACTATCTGTTTCAGAAGAGAATGTTTTATATTTTAATAATTTTTTTTTCAATTCTTCTGAATTATTAATAATACCATTATGAACTAATGCAAATTTTTTATTTGTACTTACAAATGGATGAGTATTATTAATTGAAATTTTACCATTGGTTGCCCATCTTGTATGAGAAATACAAGAATATGATTTTCTTTTTTTTAATTTTTCATCACATAATGTTTCTAAATCTAATTTAATAGTTTTTTCAGTATGTATTTTTTTATTATAAATGAAACCAACTCCTGCAGAATCATATCCCCTTGATCTTAAAATTTTAAGAGCTTTGATTGATTTTTTAATAATTTGTTTTTTTGCACCTAAATATCCAAAAATACCACACATGATAAAATTTATTTTATTTTAAATTTAAAATAAATTTTATTATATAAATTGGTATATATCTCTTAAAACTATCATAAATATATATTTTTATAATATATTAAGCTAAATAATTATAGAAAATAATTCATAAAAAATAAAATTGATTTTGTTTTTTATTTTTAAATATTATCATGGTACAATCAAGAACTATTTTTACTGCAGTTATTGCATTTTTACTTTTATTTACCCCAATCGCAGTAGGATTTTATTATGATTGGTTATTTGTTTTTGGAATATGTAGTTTTTTACATTTTGGATTACAAATTTTATTTAGTTTATTGAATAAGTATAATGATATAAAATTAAAGAAATTTAAATTAACAGATTTACCAAGTGTTGGTATTCAAATTACAGGATGGAGAGAAGATCCAGAATTATTTAGAAGTTGTCTTATCTCATTAAAAAGAGTAGAATATAAAAATATTAAATATATCACTTTGGCAAGTGATGGTAATGATGAAGATGATAAATATATGGGAGAAATATTTTTAGAAGTTTTTAGTGATAATAGTATAGTTGTTAATTTAGAAAAAAAATGTATTGATATGACATCTGAAGAACAAAAAACTCTTTTTGATATGATTAGTGGATATACTTATATTGCATTTTTATATCCACATCATGGTAAACGTGAAGGAATGTATTTACAAATGAAAAATTTTATCCAACAAAAAGTAGATTATATTTTATTAACTGATAGTGATACCATATTTGAGGCAGATAGTGTAACAGAACTAGTCAAATGTGCGAAATATTATGATAGTCAGGCTGTAACGGGCGAAGTATGTATATACAATCCAGTGAACTTTTTGAGTTATCTTATTTCATTACGATATTGGTCAGCATTTAATCTTGAACGAGCATCACAATCATGGTGGGGAGATTTAAATTGTATCAGTGGACCATTTGGATTATATCGATTAGATATAATTGAAAAAATAATTGAAGAATGGAGAAATCAAACATTTTTGGGATTAGAATGTACTTATGGCGATGATAGAAATATGACTAATTTATCTTTAAAATATGATGCTAGAATATATTATACTTCGAATGCAAAATGTTATACTGATACACCAACAACAATGACTCGTTATATTTCTCAACAAATTCGTTGGTCAAAGAGTTTTTTTAGAGAATATATAATTCAATTAGGTCATTTTAAATTACGACAATTTTATACATTTTATGATATAAGTTATATGATGTATTATCCGTTCTACTTATCTTCATTTATGATTTGGACATTCGTGCAATTTAATATGAGAAGTTTCTTATTATTTTTCTTTTCAATTATAATGATTTCTTATATTCGGTCATTATATTCATTCATATTGACAAGAAACTTCAATCATTTTATATATAGTATTTATGGATTGATCTATTTTTTAAGTATAATGCCTTTAAAATTTTATGCAGGATTTTCAATGATGTATGATAATAGTTGGGGGACGAGTAATAGAAAAAACAAGACATATAACTATAATAATTTGTTAATAGTATTATTTTGGAATATATTTGTGTTCTCTTCTTTTGGATATTCTATTTATCTAAAACATGATTATTTATTAGAACAAATTACAACTCATAATTATACTAATTTTGATATGATTTTATTTTTATCACTGATTATGAATGTATTAGTACTTATATTATTATATTTTTGTTTGGGATATACTCATAGAGTATCTATTAAACAAAAATTAGATTTGATATTAACAGAAAAAACTGATACGGAAATAATAATAGTTAGTCCAGAACAATCAATAATAGAAATATGCGATGTAGATTCTAGACAAAAAGAACCTACTAAATTCTATTCATTTTCGGATGGTTATATACAAGATGATGGATTAGAAATCGGATTCGTTAGATAAATATATTTTTTAAAATTAATTTAAAATTAATTTTAAATACCTTTAAATTATTTTATTCATAGATTTCCCTAAATTTAGAACCATATCTAATAGAAATAATATGAAAATACCCGATAAAGAGAAAATAGCTAAATCAAGATATTGATCTCTTTTAATATCATCTGGGTTTTTATCTAATTTTAATTTTTTAATTAAAAATTGTCTACAGCGAGAACATTTTGATAAATGTTCAATAAAATCTTCACATTGTTTAATTTCATCTGTAAAATTTTCCTTTTTTTGTTCCTTTTTTTGTTCCTTTTTTTGTTCTTTTTTATTTTCCTTTTTTTGTTCTTTTATTTTCCCATATTTATTTTCATATTTATTTGTAATATATTCACTCATATCTTCTAAATTACTATAATTTAATTCATTATCATTATCATCTATTGGAGTAAATCTTGTAAATTTTTCTTTTTTTAAACCTGGATTATCATCAATATTTAAAATATCATTAACAATTAATCCATAATCACCTTCATTTTTTTGATTTCCATTAATATTATATGCATCATCTAAAAAAGCAAAAGACATTTATAAAATATATATAATTTGATTATATATTATTTTTATTTTAATTTTAATTAAATTAAATTAAATTAAATTATATATATTTAATATATATATATAATAATATGCCACGTAATAGAAATAAATTTAAAAACAAAAAAAATATAGAAATTTTAAAATCTGATAATACTGATTATTCAATTGAAATCGACCAAGAAATTATTTATGTACCACAAGAAATTGAAAAAGTAAAAGAAAAGAAAAGATCAAAATTTTTATATTTTTCAAAATCAAAGGATGAAAAGACAGATAGTTTAATTCAAAATTTACAAGAAATAACAGATGATATTCAAAATAAAGCATATATACAAAAAAATAAAGTGATTGAAGATAGCGAAGAATTAAAAAAAAAGGCAGTTGATGATGCATTACTAAAAAGTAATGAAGTAAAGGATTTAATATTATCTAAAATTTTAGAAAATTCAGTTGAATTAAAAGATTTAATTATATTTAGAAAAAAAATAGATCTTAAAAATAATTTAAAAGAAGATATTGAACATATTAAAGATACAATTGTTGAAAAACTAAAAGAATATATTGGAGAAATTGGAGGAGATTTAATTGAAAATATTAATGAAAATTTCACAGAAATTAAAGAAATTATTTTTGGTAAAGAATTAAAACAAGATGAAAAAAAAGAAAAAATAAATACTTTTGATAGTTTGATGAAAAATTTAAAATCATTTAGTACAAAATTTGAAAAAGAAGAAATTGTAGAAGAAATTGTAGAAGAAGTACAAGTTATAATGAAAGAAATTGTTGACAAAAAAGAAGAATCTGGAAAAGAAACAGATGAATTTAAAAATTTAAAAATAATTGAAGTTAATGAAGAATTAATAATGTCATTTCCACTTGCAGCAAATAGATGCATCAAAGGTTTAAATATTATTTTCACAAATATTGATAAAACAGATGAAATTATTGTAAAAGTTAGTATTGATGGAAAATTTGGTTCGAATAGAAGTAGAATAAATATTATAAATAATAAAAAAACATTAGTTCTTGAAACTAAATGGAATAATGTGTTAAAAATTAAAATTACCAATGATCATTTATTTTTATCAAATTCTTTATCTACAATTAATTGTAAACTTAATAATAAAAAAATAGATGTTATTAATACTAATCTAAAAAATATAAAATGGTTATAATTTCATTATTTAATAATATTGATATTTAAAAAGATAATAAATATATATTTTTAAAATTTATATTTATTATTATATAAAATGGAAAAATTAAAGAATACTATAATTTCATTGGAAAATAGATTAGAATGGGATGAATATTTTATGGCAATTGCATTATTAGTATCAAAAAGATCATCATGTCATAGATTACATGTAGGTTGTATTTTAGTTAATAATAATAGAATAATAAGTAGTGGTTATAATGGACATTTACCAAATACTAAACATAGAAGTGTTATTAAAAATAATCATGAACAGATGACAGTTCATGCAGAATTAAATAGTATTATTGATTGTGCTAAAAGAAATGTAAGTACAAATGAAGCAACTGCTTATGTGACACATTATCCTTGTTTAAATTGTTTTAAATCTTTAGTAAGTGCTGGTATAAAAAAAATAATTTATAATGAAAATTATAAAAATGATGGATTAGTTAAAGAATTATCGGAAGAATTAAATATAACTATAATACAATTGATATTAATATAATTTTTTATTAAAATTGAATTATTTTAATAAATAAGATAAGAATTATTATGGATTTAAAATACACTGAAATATGGGATATTATTAAAAAAATCATTGAAAGTAATAATAATAAATATTTAATTAAACATCATATTGATTCTTATGATTATTTTTTGGATTATCAAATTCAAAGTATAATTAAAGAATTAAATCCATTAATTATTATTAAAAAAGATAAAAAAAATGAAAAAAATTATAATGAATATAATATAACTTTTTCAAATCCGAAATATGGTACACCTTTATATAATGATAAAGATGGTCGTAAAAATATATTATATCCACATGATGCGAGAAATAAACAATTAACTTATTCAGTTCCATTATATGTTGATATTTTGACGAAATCAAAATATATTGAAAATGATAATATTATTAATTTTGATAAAAACGTTGAAGAGAACATATTGATTGGAAATATACCATTAATGATTAAATCAAAATATTGTTTATTAAATGATGAAAATTATAAAGATGATGAAAATGAATGTAAATATGATCTTGGTTCATATTTTATTATTAATGGAAATGATAAAATTTTAATTTCCCAAGAAAGATTATGTGATAATAAAATTTTTAATTTTAAATTAAAAGATAATAAATATTCTTATGTAAGTGAAGTTCGTTGTAATGATAGTATGTCTAAAATGGCCAATGTTTTTAGAATTAAATTTTTAAGTAAAGATAATTTAAATGGTAAATGTTTATTTTATACTGCTTTTAATAATCTAAAAAATGATATTCCATTAATTGTTTTATTTAAGTATTTTGGTGTTACTAAAGATATTGATATTATTAAATATATTTTACATGATGTTGATAGTTTAGAAGACAAAGAAGTATATTTACAATTATTAAAGCCATCATTTATTCATTTTTATGATAATTTTGAAAAAAATCAAAATATTGAACAATATATTAAAAAATTTTTAATTAATAAATCGATAAGTGTAGAATCAATTATTGATGAAAAAGTTTTAAATATGTGTAAAACTAAACAAGAAAAGATTTATTATTTAGGTAGTATGACTAAACAATTATTAGATGTTCTTTTGAAAAAAAGAAAAACTACCGATAGAGATCATTTTAAAAATAAAAGAATTGAAACATCTGGTATTTTATTTAGTCAATTATTTAGAAAATTATATAAAAATTCTTTAAAATCTTTGAAATTATCTATTCAAAAAGAAATTAATAGTAATTTAAATATTAATGTTGAAAAATTTATTAAAGTTAATATTATTGAAAATGGTTTGAAATATGCTTTATCAACTGGTAATTGGAATTCCAAAGCTGGTTATGAAAATAAAAAAATTGGTGTTGCACAAGTTCTTAATCGTTTAACATATAATGCAACAATTTCTCATTTAAGAAGAGTTAATGCACCCGTTGGTAAAAAAGGAAAAATGTTATTACCTCGGAAATTACACAATTCACAATTTGGTTATATTTGTTCAGCAGAATCTCCAGAAGGACATGCTATTGGATTAGTCAAAAATTTATCATTAAGTACAATTATCAGTATTAATATTGATAAAAATCCATTATTTAATTATATTAAAAAATATAAATGTATTAAAATTTCTGATATTGAAAATAATGATGATATTAAGAATCATCATACTAAAATTTTCATAGATGGTTGTTTTTTATATTATACTGATCAAGGAATTGATGTTTTTCATAAATTATTAGAATTAAAAAGAAAAAATTTAATTCAATATACTATTTCGATTGTTTTTGATTTTAAATTTAATAAAATAAAAATTAATACAGAAGAGGGTAGAGTTTTAAGACCATTTTTTATTATTGAAAATAATAAAATTAATTTAACTCAAGATTTTTATAATCGTATTGTTAGCAATGATTATATTTTCGAAGATTTAATTATTAATAATTTAATCGAATATATTGATTTAGATGAAATTGATAATAAAATGATTTGTGATAATGTAAAAAAATTAAATAATGAATTTGTTAAATATACTCATTGTGAAATTCATCCAAGTCTTATTCTTGGCGTCTGTGCTTCTTTAATCCCATTCCCTGATCATAATCAATCTCCTAGAAATACTTATCAATCTGCAATGGGTAAACAATCGATTGGTTATTCTTTGACAAATTTTAATAAACGTATGGATACATTTAATTATATTTTACATTATCCACAAAGACCTATTGTTTATACAAAATCAAGTGAATTATTAGGTTTAAATGAATTACCTGCTGGTCAAAATTTAGTTATTGCAATTGCTTGTCATACGGGGTTAAATTGATTAGCCCCTGTTCTAATTAAAAGTTAGAGCAAGTCTCTAGTATAAGAGGCAACATATCCAAATTGCGGGAATATGTTATTATTTATTTTAAAATTTTGACAGATATAAATATTTAAAATAAATTAGGATAATAAATACCACTTTTTTTAGGAAACTTTTAAAAGGAACACAGTTAATTGCTGTTCTCTGGTAAAAAATTTATTATTCATACACAATCCGCAGCCAAGTCTCTAAGTTCGTTATGTTAGAATATGAGAAAGGTTCAACGACTAAATGGTTATGGGCTTGAGGGAATTAACAATCCCCGATGATAGCTTAAGATATAGTCTAGTCCCTATCGTGAGATAGATTAGTTAGAGGATTCATATTGATTATACTTAAAGCAATATGTTTTCGAAGATTAATTACCGATGATATCAAGATTAAATACTTGATGGAGATAGGTATTTCGATAATCAGGAAGATTCCGTCATAGTAAACCAAGGTTCTATTGATAGAGGTTTATTTAATATTACTTTTTATAGAACATATAAAAGCGAAGAAAAGAAAGATATGACTTCTTTAGCACAAGAAAAATTTTGTATTCCTGATAGAGATAAATGTATCGGAATTAGAAAAGGTTCTTATAATAATTTAGATAATAATGGTTTGATTCATAAAGAAACTGTTGTAAAAGGTAATGATATTATTATTGGAAAAATTACCCCAATTATTAATAAACAAATTTCTAGTGCTAAAAAAAATATGAAATATAAAGATACTAGTGTTCAATTAAGACATAATGAAGATGGTATAGTAGATAATGTTTTTTTAGATCATAATGTTGATGGTTATAGAATTGCAAAAGTTAAAGTAAGATCAACGAGATCTTTGGAAATTGCTGATAAAATGTCTAGTAGACATGGTCAAAAAGGCACTATCGGATTGATTTTACCTGAAGAAAATATGCCTTTTACAGAAGATGGTATTTCCCCAGATGTTATTATTAATCCACATGCTATTCCAAGTAGAATGACTATCGCACAATTAATTGAATGTACTATGGGTAAAATTGGTTCTATGAAAGGTAAATTTTTTGATGGTACTCCATTCGAAAAAGTAAATACCGAAGATTTATGTCAAGAATTATTAGATTTGGGATTTGAACATAAAGGATATGAAACTTTATATAATGGTGAAACTGGTGAAAAAATTAAATCTAAAATTTTTATTGGACCTACTTTTTATCAAAGATTAAAACATATGGTTAAAGATAAAATTCATGCCAGAGCAAGAGGTCCTATTCAAATTTTAACTAGACAGCCAGCAGAAGGAAGATCGAGGGATGGTGGTTTAAGATTAGGTGAAATGGAAACTGATTGCATTTTATCTCATGGTGCTTCTTATTTCTTAAAAGAAAAAACTTTTGAATGTTCTGATAAATTTCAAGTTCATATTTGTAATAAATGTGGTATTATCGCAAATGTTAATAATGATACATATAGTTGTTTAAAATGTGATAATAAAAATGATTTCTCTAAAATTAATTTGCCATATGCTACTAAATTATTATTTATGGAAATAGCTGCTATGAATGTTAATACTAAATTTACAACTTAGTTATAAATTTAAAAAAATTATAATCCCAAATGTGTTTTAATCATTGCTATTTCAGATTCTAAATCTAAAACTTTCGCTTCTAATGTTTCAACTTTATTTATTAACATTCTTGTTGCTGACCAATTATATGGAATTAGTTCAATTTGTGATATTGAATATATATAATCGGTAGGTTCTTGTTTATTTTTATAATTTTTTTCTACATTTTCTGGTAGAACTATTTCTATTTCTTGAGCAGAATATCCTACTACTCTTCCAAGTAATGCTTTCTTTTCTATATCTATCCATTCAAATTCTATTACTCTTAATGTTTTTAATATATTATAACCATTTTCATATTCAATAATATTCTCTTTATATCTATCATCTGATATCTTATTAAATCCTAAATGACCAGCTGCATTTAATCCAATATTTCCTTGATAATCACCAATATTATTCATATCTGATCCATTCATATAGAAATCTATAAAATTTTGATTTTTAGACACATTATTTTTTTTAACTAAAGATAAATTTGGTATACTAACATCATCTAATAGTGATATAATAATATTATCACTATTTGGATTAATTTGTACAAATGATTCACCCAAATTATTTATAAAATCTAATTTTTCATTAACTTGTTTTAATGAAATTTCATCAGATCCATTTGTCATTTTTATTACATTCGATATTGTATTATCTAATGTAATATCACCATCTACTATTAAAGAGTTTAAAATGCCAACTTCTGTTAAAGAAGAATTGATAATTGTTTGTCCCAATGTTGTTTTTGATAAAACTTCTATACTATCAACATTATAATTAGTACTTGTATTAATATTACCAATTATATCTAATGTTTGTAATGGATTAGAATTATTTATACCAACATTTTGTGTTTTAGTATCTATAGATAATGTATTTGCAATAGTATACATTTTTTTATATTATATATTATTATAATATAAAAAAATCTAATGTACAAAATAAATTTTGATAAGATAATCGGTACTGGTCAAAATGGAAATATATATGAAACAAATATAGATTTGGTAACAAAATATCCAGTTACAGAACAAGAAATAAAAGTTAGTATGGAAATGAGTAAAATAATTGGACCAAATATTATTAAAATAATTAAAACAAAAACATTTGATGAAACAATGAAAATATCATTAAATGGTAAAATGAAAAAAATAAAGGGAAATTTTATGATTATGGAAAAATTAAATGGTCTTGATTTAAATGATTATATACAAGAAGAAGGTGTATTTATAGAAGATGATGATTTTTGGATACAAGAATTAATAATGAAAATTAAAAAAATGCATAAAATGGGATATAATCATAATGATTTATCGGCATCAAATATTTTTATTATATTTAATGAAATTAATAAAGTTATTAGTGTTAAGATTATTGATTTTGGTCGAACTACAAAAAATAAACAAATAGATGATTTTAAAACATTATTAGAATCATTATATACGTTTGGTATACATATTAGTGATAAGATACAACCATTAATATATTTATTAGAAGAAGAGGTATAATTAATGTACAAATTTAGAATAATCAATATTTGGATTGAATTTATCTAAATTTATTTTATTATTTTTATTTTTTAAAATAACATTATTTTTATTTTTAGTATCTTCTGGAATTAAAACATTATTTTCCCGATATTTATTTGGAATTAATCTATCAAATTGTGAAGTGATTTTTCCTTCTTTATTTATTAAAAACCCATTAATTCTATCTATATTTTTTAAATCTTTATTTATAGTTTGATATTTTGCAAATCTCATATCAGAAAATTTATTATTTTTGATTTCTATCTGAATATTGTTTTGATTAAATTGAGTTCTATCAAAATAAATTGGATTATTTTGATTATTCATTAAATTTTCACTTAATGAATTATTATTTTTTTGTTCATATGTTCCTCTAGTATTTAAATTGAAAAATCGTCTATCTAAATTTATATTTTTAATTTTAGAAGGTAATATTTTCACAGATGTATTTTTTTTTTTCTCCATAGATAATATATATAATATATTATATTTTTATTAATATGATTTTCTATAAATATATATATGTTATTTTCATATGTGCAAAATATTATGATAATTATACGTATATATTATATTTATATAAATTTGTAAAATATATTTTGAAAAACAATGAAATAAATATAGATGATGAATATATTATTATTAATATTGAAGGAGATGAAATTTTAAATAAATAAATAAAATATATTAAATATTTTAGTTTAATATATTTTATATTAAAATGGTTAAAGAAGTAACAACGAGACAATTACTTATTTCTATTGTAAAAAAAAAGATTTTTGGTAAATATGTTAAATATACAAATGGAAAATCTGGAAAAGGTGATGATGAATTAATGAAAGATTTAATCTCTGAATTAGCTGAGTTTGAAATGTTAATTCAAGAAAATGATGATGAAAATCTTTTTTATAGAAAATTAGTAAGTTTTAATGGAAAAAACTTTGAAGAATATATGAATCTTTTATTAAAATATAATAAATTATTTTAAAATAATAACAACTTTTTTAAATATTTTAAATATTTAAAAAACTTTAAAATTGAACCATTATTAATATTAAATACTATGATTAAAACTTTATCCATAGATGATTTAGATTTAGAATTTATAACATTCGATTTAGATACTCATTATATTAATGCTATGAGAAGAGTATTATATTCTGATTATACTGGTAGTTGTTTTAATCAAACAGATATTGCAGTTGTTGAAAATAATACATTGATGAATAATGAAATATTAAGACATCGTCTTTCATTAATACCATTAAATTCTGAAGATAATTTTACATGCGAATTGATAAAACATAATACTACAAAAAATACAATTGATGTTTTTTCAGATGATATTAAAATTTTAGAAGGAACTGGTGATATAAGGAAAAATATTTTAATTATTCAATTAAAACCAACCGAAAAAATTAATATAAAAATGAATTCTACTAAATTTAGTGGGAGTAAATCAACAATTTATAGACCTTTTTCAATTTGTTATTTTAAAATAATTAAAGTTATTTATTTGAAAAATAATTTAGAAAAAAACATTGATAAATGTTTAGATAAATATAATATTTATAATTCAGATATTCAATATTTTGAAAAAATAGATGGTTTTAATATTTATGGTTATACTAATAATTTAAGAGATTATATTAATCCTTTTGATAAAATATTAAATGAAGATGAATATATTATAAAAGATGCTTTTTATAATGGTAAACCTATTTATAATTTCAATATTGAATTGTTTTTTGAAGAAAAAAATATAATTCAAAAAACTTTGCAATTATTAAAATCTCAAATACAATTTTTTTTAAATAAAAAAAAAGAATTAATTGATTGTAAAAATGAAAAAAAAATTAGATTGAAAATAGAAAAGGGTACTTATTCTATTTTAAATTTATTATCAAAAGAAATAAGAAATAACGACAATATTAAATATTGTGTATATGATAAAGAACATCCTTTGGATGAATTTATTTTTTTAGAATATATTACTGAATCTATTGAAAATGATTTTAATGATATTCTTCAATCAAATATTGATAATATATTAAATTATATTGATGATATCAAATATATCTAGGCTTTTGATTTATAATATTCTGTCGTTATTTCATTATAATGTGTTTCTATATAATTGATGATTTTATTTTCAATTGCCCATTTGAAAAAATTCATTTGACCAACTGTTGTAATTATTTTTTGTTTTTTATGTTCTAATTCAAATTTATTATTTCTTTTATAAGGATCAAAGAATTTTTTATTAAATGATTTTAATTGATTTTTATATTCATCATTTATATAAAAAAAAATACATTTGTCATCTTTTATTATTAATTGATGTTTTTTCGAATAATTTGTTATAAAATACTCGATAATAATGATTTTTATTTTATTTTCAAGTATAATTTTGAAAAAATCATTTATATATAAATCTTTTGATTCAATTAATGATTGATATAATATAATTAATTGATTATTATTATTTTTCTTTTTTTTCTCCATAATAAATAATTTTTTAACTCGAGGCATTATATTATTATATTATTATTTTATGTATTAAACTTTAATACATTTTTATATATATTTAATCCAAATATATATAATTATTCACATTTATTTCTTTTTGTTATATCACGGAAATTTCTCATAATATTATAAAAAAAATAAATTAATGTTCCCCCAAATATTTTATTTACTATTGGTATCATCTGAATGATTTTTAATGCCATTCCTAGAAATGGTACAAATAGTAAAAATGTATAATATCCAAAATACATTATCATTGGTATTATTGATGTATATAAACCATTCCATAATAAATTGTTAATTGAATAACCTAATCCTAATTTATTAATTTTCATCTGTGCTTCATCTCTATCTTTTTTCCCATTTTTTAGATTTCCTGTTATGTTTTTATATTCTTTTCTTTTTTTATCTGTTTCTCTACCACATTTTTTACTTGTTTCCCACCAATATACAGATACTATTAATAATATAGTTGATATATATTCTATAAAACCAGGCGAACTTGCTAATACTGATAATGCTCCAAAACCCCCCTTCATATTTTTTAATCTATCTTTTGTTGTCTGTGGTAAATATGCAAAATCACTCTCACTTATATCTATTTTTTGCCCTAAATCTATTTTAGTATTAATTGATTTATCAAATATAGATAGATTTTGTTCGAATTCTGCTTTCCGTTTATTTTCTCTCATTTTTCCCATTATATATTGAAATGGAAATGGAATGATTTTAACTAAAAATGGTGCTATTATTAATAATAATGAAAAATCTGTAAATTTTATCATTTTATCGAAATTTGTAAAAATCTTCCACATATCTTTTATAAATTGCCAGATTCCCCATAAGATATCTTTAATAACCATAATATTTATATTATAAATATATATATTATTTATATATATATATATATTCATGGATTCTATTGTAAAATTCACCATTGGATTATTTATTTTCTCTATTTTTTTATTATTTTTTAAAATAACTAAAGCAATTAGTTTAAATTATCATACTACTATTAATAATGATAATAATGATAATAATGATAATAATGATAATAATGATAATAATATTGGAAATATTAATCAGATCGATGCTTCTAAAATTAAATGGAAAATTGATAATTAAAAAATAAACGATCTTAAAGTAGTCCCTATTATTTCAATTCTTATAACAATTTACAGTTTAAGAGAATTAAGTATAATTAGGATTTAAAACATTTAATTTAGGATTTAATTTTTCTTATCGTCATTTTTCACCATATTT
>Ga0307488_10000971_pt1 | contig 23863 bp, 36 predicted proteins | sample SB02metaG_FD_202248 | JGI IMG/M metagenome (GOLD analysis project Ga0307488, IMG submission 202248) | Sea-ice brine microbial communities from Beaufort Sea near Barrow, Alaska, United States - SB 0.2 | ecosystem: Environmental > Aquatic > Marine > Coastal | place: USA: Alaska | collected... | reverse complement strand
CCTTTAAGTCGCTTATTACTTTATCTAATTTTTTCTGAGCCATGCTTACTGCTTTATTACCCTTAGTTTCAGTAATTGTAGATTCATTGGCTAATTTAGACTCAACTAGACTATGTAGCCTATTAATTAGTGGTTTTGCGTCATTATATAACGATGCTGTTTTCTTTTTGTCTTTGCTATTATCACTCTTTAGCTCTTTAATAACTTTATGAATACTATCTACTAAGTCCAATACATCAGTATTAGTTGCTTCAGTAACTACTGATTCTAAATAAGATTCTCCACCTTGCTCGAAATCGTCTGCTGCATCTTGTAATTCTTTTTTAGAAAAACCTGCTTTTTTACCAGCTTTCATATATTCTTCTCTGCCTTCAAATGAATCTATGTTTGATAAAAACCAGCCTTTTATAGACTTTTCATTAACTACTGATTCTTCAATGAATTCTGCTAAATCAGCATCACCCCACCCAAGTTCTTCATCAGCTAATACATTTTCAAGATCTTTTCTTTTACCTTGCATTGTAATTACTGGATTACCTCCACCTGGACCTTGCATCTCTTTAGAAATAATCTTAACTCTATTCTTCTTTAAGAACTTTAAAAAATCTTTGTTACCTGGATCCATTGTATCCATTTCAACAGTTGCTTCACATAATGTATCTAAGGTTTCAATAACTCCATCATTACCATCCATTGTATCATGAACTGAATTAAGACTTTTGACTGAATCTGAAATTTTAGAATACATCCAAGCATCTAATGTTTGACCTTGTGACATTCTATCTTTAATCATATCAGCATAGTCAGCTATTCTTTCAAGATCTGTATTTGCCATTTTGTTTAAACCACCTATAGTATTTTCATCTTCAGTAACTACTGATTCTTCTACTCTGTCATAAAGACTTGTATTACTGTTCCAAACCCAATCATTAGAGTTAAATGCTTTAAGTTTTTTTGCCTCTTGGTATTCAGCAGACGATAAGTGAGATGCTTTAAGATTTATTTTACCACCTTCATTAACTTCATATACTGTACCTATTGCTTTTCTAGGATCTGTAAATGATTTAACTGTTCCCTTTATTTTCTTGATTAATGCCTCAATAGTTTTCATTTCGGCTGGTTTGTAATCATCGCCGTTTTCATGCTTGCTGACAATATAGTCAACTGCATTTTTTAATTCATACATTGCATTTAACTTGCTTGGCAACCTAAAGAATTTAGCTTCATTAACTGATTCTATAAATACAGTTTCTCCAGTTTTAGATTCAACACTTATTTTAGCATTAGGAAATTCTTTTTGCATTTCATTAAAAGCAGCAGGAACCATCATAGGAGTTCCAATTAATTTTTGATTAACTACTTTGCCTTTTTCTATAGCCACTAATGTTACAGGATAACTCGCTTTTTTAGCAGCACTATGTATTGTTCCTCTTTTTGCCTCGTTTATAAAATAAGCGTGGGTTTTAAAATATTTCATTATCTTTTTTATTTTTTATCACCATCGGTTAAATTTAGATATTAATTTTGCTTGATTAGTATTTAGAAAAAGACGAAGATTTTTTACCGTCTTTAAATATCGAGTATATTAATGCAATATCACCGACTACAGTAGAAGTAGAACCAAGTATATTATCAATTAAAGTTTCTGATACCTTATAACTGTCAGAAATGCCAGTAAATATCATGGAGTACTTAGTGTTTGCATCATACTTATAATAGATTTTATCGCCGTTGGTAAAATGAATAGTAAGGTCTGTTTTATCATTGGAAATTTCACCTTCAACTTTACTTATAGTGACAGGAGATGGATTAGGAATCCATTTGAATTTAGATGCAGCCGCCTTTTCTTTATTGATATTAAAAGGTTCTTCAACGTCTAAAGAAAGTTTAACTGCTTCATTAACTGATTCTTTTACTGGATCTAATCCCCAATAATTAGCCATATCATATTTTACTGGATAAATTGCAAAATCACCTTTATTATATTCGTTCGAGGAACTGCGAGCTCTTAGTTTATTACTAATGATTTTAGCAAGATAATAATCTCCTTTTGCAGTATCTTCAAATCCGTAATCAGCTGCATCGTTTTTCATTTCTTTCTTAAACATTTTGGCAATTTTATTATAATTGCCCATTGCAATAATCTCTACTACAGTATCATTGTAATCTACCCCTTTATCACCAAGTCCTAGTTTCTTAGCTTCATTAACTACTGATTCATTTTTACTATACCATTCTTTAGCAAGTTTTACTAAATCATCGTAAGTATGTTTTCCACTTAACGCATCACCTACGATAGTTTTACTAGATGCAGTATCATACATACTAACATTATCAAAACCAACCCCTTCAGAAAATTCTTTCTTTAAATCAAAACCTAATTCATCTGATAGCGTTTTGGATAAACTTACTTTACTATTAAATTGATCGTTAGGACCTAATCCTCCTATGTTCTTAAATATTTTAGCGTTTCTTTTATTTTCATTAATAGACTCAAATTTCTTAATATATTTCATTATCTTTATTTTTTTTGTTTAGTATAAAATAGTGATGTTGCCTAATACGGCATCAGTACCAGCATCTATAATTTGTTTAAATTGATAAGGAAATACTGTACCAGCAACAAATCCACCTATAATAACATTCACATCATCCATACCAACAAACTCAATTGTTTTTGTAGCAGCCTGTGTACCTACTGATACTGTAACCCCCTTGGGATAGATGTTATTTGGTGATGCATCAGTACTAAAACCAATTCCTAATGTACCTACAGTTATAGTAGCAGTTCCAGTTTCAGTGCCTCCTATTTCTTGTAATGTTAATACATCAGCTGCAGTATATCCTGACCCACCATTTAATACATTTACTATTCTTAATAACCCGTTTGTAATATTTGACTCGGTTATAAGTAAATCTATCTTACTAAGAATTACTGTTGCATCTCCGCCATTTATTACATTCATTGCTGCTTGCATATTAGCTACAGAAACACTAATAATTTCACCAGCTACATAATCTGATCCTACCGCGCTAATTACAGTATTTATTACAGATCCGTTTGATACTGTTAATAAAACCGTAGCACCAGTTCCTGATCCGCTTGATGTAGTAGTAAGAGCTGTGGTTGTTCCTGAAACAGCGTTTGTTCCAGTTGCAGTATCTCTTACGAAGGAGTAAACAGAATTGTCAACATCATGATTTGTTATTGTACTGTTTTGAAAATTTGTAAAACCAGCAGTTGGATTAATTACTGAGCTAGCAATTAAAATACCAGTAGGTGTTGTTTCTATCTGTACAATTGCACCAGTTCCACTCCCACCTGAAACACTACATTGAATAGTTCCATTTAAAGTAGAAGAATATCCTACGCCTAGTGTTGTAACTGCTGCGGTTGCAACATCCCCTTTACTAGGAGCGATGTTTATATTAGTTTGTGTGTTTGTTGCTATTCCTAGATCGGTACCGAATGCAAAAGTTCCTGCACCTGTCCCACCAGTTTTAGCTAGACCATATGATAAATTCATATCTTTATTTAATTTTTTTAGTACACCAACCTAGGCATACTTTTTTAAAAGTTAATGTGTAAATTATAGTACAAATTAGTTTTTTCATGATATTATTATATATTTCAGCATCTTCCCATGAAATATCATCTATATAAACCTTAGCCCACCTATCTATATACCTTTCATTAGGATATGCATTATCTCTATTATCCATCCAATCCCATTCTCTTCCACTATTTACCATGGGTTAGTTGATTTTAAACCTAATTGCTTTCCAAAAAGACTCGGGCCATAACATGCCCAGAACCCAGCTTTGTTAGGATCCATCTTTTTCTTTTGATCACATTGCTGCCTGGCCCAGAAACTCGCAGCTCTTCCTGGATCATCATTCTTTACAGATAATCCTGGATCGCCCCACTCAATTTTCTTAGCTACTATTTCACCAGTTTCTTTATCAGTTCTACCAGAATTACGATAAACAATAAATTTTTTATTACCTCCTCGTTCTGGTGAATCTAATTTAACTTTTTTAGTTCTTCCTGATTTGCGATCTTTATAAATAGCCTTCTTCCCTACCTCAAGGTTTTTAGCCATCCATCCACCTTTACCGTTTAGTACTATATTTCCTTTATCCCAATACTGTTCAACTTCTTCAAATAATTTAGCATGAGCGTCTGAACCTAAGCGGAAAACAGTATCTTCTAAACCTATACCATTATCTACGTGGTATTTAAGTTCCTCAGATACTTTATCAAAATCTTTAAAGCCTTTTATAAATTTCATATTATTTAGGTAATCCTGTTGTTTTTAATTTCTTATCCTCTCCTTTCTTTATTACTTCTTTAGCAACATCAGCATCAGCTCCAAACTTTCCCTTAGGCCCATTCTTTTTAGGATCATCTAATGGCCTACCCCAAGTTCCTGGTGCTTTAGTTAAAAATGAATTAACTCTAGCATAACCCCATTGTTCTTGACCAGCACCAGGCCTATGGCCAGATTTCCATGCAGCCATACCTCTCCTCATTACTAATCTTAATAAGGGTAATGATACACCAGTTTTTTCTGATTTGTTTTTAAGGCCTGTTTCTATCCCTTTTCCTTTAATAGGACCACGATCCCCACTCGCCTTTTCATCTAAAGATTCACCTAAGCCATCTGAATAAAGTTCTTTTAACCAATTATCCAAATCTTTGTTAGGTTTAACTTTATTACTAAATTCTTTATAGAACCTTTTCTTAAATTCAGCAAAGGTTTTAGCCTCTTCCATCATTATATGCAATTCACTCATTACACCTTCATTGATTATCATTTCTTCTAATCCTTCGGTATATAAGTCGTCAAATGCTTTTGTATGTTTAGATTTCTTTAGGAGTTTTTTACCTTTGGTATCACCGGGCAATTCTTCATAAGCAGAAGGATCATCATCAGCCTTAGAAGCTTGATCTTTCATTTGTTTATTCTTTGCTCTTGCGGTAGAAGTAGAGATACCTTTATAGTACCCATCTCCTTTGATTTTATCTTCAAAACTATCTTTCCTTTTCTCAGTAAGGAATTGCTTAAAGTTATTAATGAATTTCATAAAGTTATATTTTTTTATTTATTCATTAGCAAAAAGTAAATTGTTAAGTGTGGATATCCCCTATACCTAATTCTTTATTGATTAGGTTAATGATTTCCTCATTTATTTTGACTGAACCGAATACTCTCCAGTCTGGATCTATTAATATAGAATGGATTTTACTGGCAAGACCAGTCTCTAGAGCGAGAGCATCAACCTTGCCAGTATACCATTTCTTAACATTTTCTATACCACCAGATTTATACCAATCTATAACCTGTTGATTATTAATGTATCTTTTATGAAAACCCATTACTCTGCAGTAGGGCCTTCAACCATTTCTTGTTGCTCTAATTCAGAGATTTCTTGTTGTACTTTTGCCAACTCTGAGTGATTGTCTCTAAGAGATTGATTATCTTCTTGTACTTTTTGCACAGCAGTAGATAATGATTCACCTACATTTGCCATTAACTCAACAAATGATTTAGCTTCATAAAAACCACTTCCTGTCATTTTAGTAACCATTTGCCAAAGAATAGTAACACTAGTAGAACGAACAGCAACTATGCCATCAAATTCTTTACCTTTTACTATTTCTTTGCACTCTCGCAAATTATGATATAACATAATTAAACCTGTTGCTGTTGTATGACCCCATGGTGCATCTTTTTCTAAGAACTTAAGAAGTCTATCAAAAACTTTTTTAGTTTTAAAATCTACTGGATATTCTCTTATTTGCATTTCATTAATCAGATCTTCATTAATCTGATCTAATTCAGCTTCTCTTGTTTTTAATTGCTCTAGAGTTTTTGGAGCTTTTACTGTAGCCATTTCAACTACTTTAGTTTCATTTTCTTTACTCATCTTCTTTTTTATTTACTTTTGTTGGATTTGGATTAAATTCTTTATTTACAGTATTACATTTTACACATGCTAGGCTATCCATAGGAAGAACTCTATCAGTTTTCTCACCTGTTAGAAACCTGCTAATCTTTCTTAAAAAGAAAATAGGTTTAAATGTTTCATTACCACAAGCTTCACATACAATAGGTGTAGTTTTACTGGCTATGTCTAAATTAGCTGTATTAAATGGTTCTTTTTGCATCAGTTTGATATTAAGTATATTAACGCTGCACAAATTCCTATAGAACCGATAAATATACCAATTCCTATAAAACCAATAAATGCACCAATATGACTCTTTTTTAATTTATGTTTAAAGTTTTTCATAGTACTAATTTATTATTATATAGCTTTTTTAAATTTAGTTTACGTATGTTCTTACTAAACTCAAAATTATTTTATGCTTATTTTGGATCTGATTTTAATTTTTTACTCATGTTCATGGCTGGGACTGGTGTACCAACTGGATATGGTGCATTATCTTTAGCTGCTGTAATTGATTTCATACCTGATGTTACAGGGATAGCTTTACGTAATGGAATTGCTGCTTCGTTAAGTGGCCCATAAACTTTAGCCAATACAATACCAGTTGATGTAGTATCGAAAATAACACCTGGCATAGCAAACATGTTACTCATACTTGTTCGTATAGAATCTGTGTTTACTATAAATGCGCGATTATTAGGTGGTAGTATTTCCCATTCTAGTGTTGTAGGATTGAATTGTGGAACAGAATCAGTTGTATCAAAATACCAATAATAAGACCATACATATTTACCATCCCATATAGTACTTCCATCATTTCCTGGATATTCAAAATCCTTCTTAGTATTAAACTCGCCTTTAGTTCCAGTTACTTCCCCCCAACTAGGACTCACACCCTCCATTACTAAACTTGCAATTGATGACCCATCTAATACCGGGCATATAGCACACCCTTCATCAAACTCAACTCCTTGAATTATAATTTTGTTTCCTGTTGATTTTGCACCTGATGCTCCACAAAAGGCATAAGCGCCTTCATGAATTTTTAATATTCGATCTTCTTTGGTATCGGAGCAACTAAATAGCATTCCAGCTGCAATAATTGATAATAATAATCTTTTCATTGTTTTTTTATTTTGTTTAATTATATTTATTATATACATTTTTTAAAGATTGTTTAATCTTCTTTACGACTTTGTCCTAGGTATTACTGCATTATCTCAATGATTCCTTACCTTGTAAAACATCCATCCAATGATCACACATTTCATGCATCATAGATTCAAAATTATATTTAGGTTCCCATCCTAATGTTTCTCTAATTTTCGTGGAGTCGCCTTTAAGATATGGTAATTCCTCAGGTCTCATAAACTTTGGATTTTGTACAATATAATCTCTGTAATCTAAATCTAAATAATTAAATACCAATTCACACATTTCTCTAACTGAATGAGTTTCCATAGTTGATACAACAAAATCATCAGCTACATCATGATTTAACATTGCATGCATTGCTCTAACATAATCTTTTGAATGACCCCAATCTCTATAAGAATCCATATTACCTAATTCTAATTTATCTTGTAAACCTAATTTAATGGAACATGCAGCCTTAACAACTTTATTAGTTACAAAATTACTTCCTCTTCGCGGAGATTCATGATTAAATAAAATACCATTCACTGCATGAAGTTTATGAGCTCTTCTATAATGTCTTACAATATTATAACCAAATACCTTTGAGCATCCGTAAGGTGATACTGGATTCATAACACTTGTTTCTCGCTGAAACCCATCGTCTTCAACAGTTAAACCAAACATTTCAGAAGAAGATGCTTGATAAAATTTAGCAGTAGGACAAGCTCTTTTATACGCCTCTAATATATTTAGTACCCCTAATGCATTAGTCTGTACAGTATATTGAGGTATATCAAAACTAACTCTTACGTGACTCTGTGCTGCTATGTTATAAATTTCATCTGGTTGAATTTGCTCAAGTAATCTTTCTAAACTTCCTTGATCTGATAAATCACCATAATGAGTTGTGAGTTGGCCACTTTCATATGCAGTCGTTAACCTAGCTGATTGATTTTCTGATGTAGAATTTCTTCTCACAGTTCCATGAACTTCATATCCTAATCCTAATAAGTATTCTGCTAAGTATGATCCATCCTGACCATTAATTCCTGTTATAAATGCTTTTTTCATTTTCTTTATTAATTTGTTTGTAAATAAGGATCTACTTCTTCTTTTTTATTAAAGACAGGCATCTTAGTTAAATCAGGCCAATCTGTAATTAACCATTTCTTAGGTTTTGTTTTAACTGCATCATCAAATTTATCTAAACCTAATTGAGCAGTTTCTGGTGTCATATAATAATGATACCCATATGTTTCTATATCTTGATCTCTCCATGGTATATTAGGAAGCCTCCCATCATATGACATTTTCTTTAAAGCAATTGCATCTTCTTTAGTATCACAAAGAATAGCACCACCTCTTCCTAAAGATAAATGTTTTTGAAATTGAAAACTTAAACACATAAATGATCCTGGAATATAACTGTCCTTTTTCCATAATACTGCTGCATCATAAATAGGTTTAAAATGTTCATTAACTTTATAATAATCTTGCCACTCTTCATCTCTCCACTTTAATTTAATATTTAACTTATTGGCTAAAAATGGTACCGATATGTAAGTTCTTTTAGGTACAGAAATATAAGAAAGATTCTGAAGTCTTAAACATAATTCAATACCATGCGTGCATGCATCTAGGCATACTACATAAGGCGCGCCAAAAAATTCTGCAAGTCTTTCTTCTAATTTTGTTACACTTTCAAAACTCATATGATAGGCTGTTTTATTATATATTATATGTAAAAAGCTCCGATTGTTTACTTAGTAAATACTTTCATTGCAACACCGTTAGTTTTAAAATTGTTCTTTTTATAAAAATTAACTAAAGGCTCATCACAGAATAAAGTTACTCTATAGCATTTTTTTTCTTTTGCGATTTTAACCAATTCTTTAATAAGCTTAACTCCAATATTCTTTCCTCTTACTTTGTTATCAACAACTATATCTTCAATATGACCAGCAGATTCACCTCTAATTTTACTTTCTATTACAACTGCACCGTAAGCAACAATTTCATTATCATATATACCTACAATTGCATTAGATGAAGTATTATTTTTAAATGCATCCCAGCATTCATCTATATCCCTAGAAGAATAATCTATTTCTGTTAATTGTTGTAATAAAGGAAAAACTTGACTTAAATCCTTTCTTTCTATTTTTCTAAATTCTATCATATAATTACCCAGTCTTTATCAAATCTTTGTGGCCACCATATATTTATGCTGGTATCAGCATATTTATTCCAGTGCGGTTGCATATTAACACCATAGAACACATCATGTAGTAACTTATCATTATAACCATAGACATTTTTAGATTGATCTGGTTTACGTGCTCGCGAATCCTGTATACCTTTACAATCTTTATTTAAGAACATTTCTAATGGTATATCTATATCATCATCATGTAATAGATTATTATCAACGAAAAATAAATTATGATTATTAACTCTGAATATTAATGAATACCCCTTTGACTTAGCTAATTTTTTAAATGCTGGTATCGAAGCCCCGTAATAATTTATAGAAGGTATCGTAGAATCTAATTCTGGTTGATATTTTATAGCTTTAGATTCTTTTTGATTTGGGAAATTACAATTGAATTCAACAACTACAACTCTAGGTCTGAACCTATTTTCATCAATAGCTTTCCAAATCCAATAATCATTACCGTCAAGATCTATTGATAATAAATCAAATGATTTTGGTACTTGGTGTTTCTCAAAATGATCATTTATATTTTCTGCAGTTAAGAAAGCATGTTTAACATATTCTAATTTATCAGCTTTATCCTTATTGCCTTCTAATAATAATCCATCCCACCCCTCATTAATTCGTAGATTAGCAGTATTTGAGAATCTTACACCATCCCATGCACCAAATTCTATAAAATATTTATTGGATGTTCCTATATTCTCAAATATGCCCTGGATGATACCATCTTCTATTGTTTGAGAAAAAACCCTTTTTCTATAATCAATTAATTTTTTTGCAAATGATTTTTTCGTTGCCATAATTATATTTTTATTTTTTAAAACCGTTAGTGGTTTATTTCATATTTAAAATTATCAATTTCTTCTACATATAATTCTTTAACTATGTTAATAGCTTCAGCATCATATTCGTTTTTATAATTATTATTTGTACTTTTTAGTTTATGTACATCTAACTTTATCGAATACCCTAAGCTATTCATATATTCTTCAAAATCTTCTTTTAAATTTTCAAATCGTAGTAACTTTATATTTTTACAATCTTTTATGTAATCTAATTGAGACTTAATAAAAAGTTTACTTTCAATCCCTTGGTTAATAGAAGAAGTAAAATTATCATAAGGTTCTTTACTTAACCATTTAATATGTTCTTTAAACGTTTGCTTAACTAATTCTTTATGTTCTTTTCTGCATCCACTCAGTCCTCTAGTATCATTTTTTACATAGTGATACCACGATGACCTCCAATCCCAAGTATTTCTAATAACTGTAAACACTAAATCAGGATCGCAGTGTAACATACATTCATTATAATCTTGATGCCCTGCAATTTGACGGTTGATGTCTTTAGTTAAAGGCTTAACCTTTACTTTGTAAGGTTCTAATACCGTACCTATTGAGCTCCCACCTGTCTTAGGTATATGAATGAAAAGTATTTTTTTACCATTAATGTTGTATAGTGTAGACATATCTTATAAAAAAGTCTTGTCTGATTTTTGCCCTTCATAAGGCCCGGTTTTATATTCGTACACTAAAGTATCATCTTCTAATATTTCATATGTATGACCTCCTTCTAGTGTAAAAGAAGCATCTCCTGGATTTAATATAGGCGTTGCAATAATCTGATCATCAGTGTCATAAAAAATACATTTAACTTTACCTTTTATTACAATCCATGATTCTTGTGCAATAACATCCCTAGTTCTATTTTTCCAAACATGTTTATGTGGTTTAAATGTTTTACCATTTTCCATTTTTAAAGTAGAGCATTGAATAAAATGTTCTTCTGGTATTAAATCAACCCTAGGTTCTGTTATGTTATCCAATCTTTGTACTATATGTAATAGTTTTGTAGGATCTACTTTTGAATATATTTTTTCCATGTTATTTAATTTGTTTCCATCCCTCCCATACAAATTTAAAGTCATACTCTAAAGTAAAATCTTTACTGAGGGTCTTTCTTATAGTATCTCTTCTTTCTTCTGCCTTATCAATAAAATTATGAAATTGTATTTGAATATCAGAAAATCTTTTTAGTTCATTATTTTTAATTACAGATTCAAGTAATGAATATTCTTCTCCTTCTATATTTAGCTTTAGCAAATCTACCTTTTTTAATTTTAATTCATTTAAACAATCTAAGATATTTACAACTTTTATTAATTCTGTACCAGTAAATTTACCATTTGTAGTATGCACAGAGGTTCCATCACCTTGTAAGTTTATTTTAAGTGATTGAGTCAATCCGCCTAATCCATAATGAAAAACCTTTATCTTTGAATTACCTTTAAATTTATTTACTATTAAATCATAATACTCTTTTACAGGCTCAAATACATAGACATTGCATTTATATTTGTTATATATGTTTTCGGCAAACCAACCTTTATAACCACCTGCATCTATAACTATAGAATCTTTATCTAAGTTATAATTTAATCTAAGTGTATAGTCCCCTTTTTCTGCTAAGAACTTTGATACTTCACTCATACTCTGTATATTTTTTTAATTCTATTAGAAATTCTTTCACCTGGTGATAGATGATATTGCTTTAATAAACATCTTTTATAATTATCTTCTATTTCTGGTAATCTTTTCTGATAGTATTCAGGAGTTAGCTGATTAATCTTATTAATAGCATCCTCACCATCTTTTACTATAATCATGCCTTCTTTATTAAAATGTTCATGAATGTTTTTGTAACCTTTATAAATAGGTATAGTTTTATTAATAAAGCAATCTATTAATCTTTGGCTAAAATTTTCATCATCATTATTTTCAGGACATATGTTAAACATAGATTTGTATAAAATAATCTTATCGCTGATTTCAAACTGTTTACCTTGTGGGAGTAATGGGAATTTTTCAGTTGCACCAAATGCAGCGGTAGGGTTTTCATTACTATCAAAGAATTTTATAGGAATATTAATTTTATCTGAAGCTTCCCAAATATCTTTTCTTATAGCATAAGGGCCACCTCGATACATTTTAGATGTACTATTAAAACTTACACTGAATTCTTTTTCTGTAACTTCATGAGTTCTATCAATTTTGCTATGGCATGTCATACTACCATTTGTCCAACATTCTGCTAAAGGGGACCAATGTGCATGAGGAACTGCATTAACAATATTTCTATCAGTGGTAAAAATAAGATCGAATAAATGAGCATCACGTATAACTTCTGCTGAAGGTTTACTGTTTCTTAAAGGTTCTTCAAAATGTATAAAGAATATTTTTATACCGGGATTAGTGTTTCTCATATTCTGAACTTGCTGGGCTTGATATTGCCTACGAACTAAATAAGAAGGAAAAGGTAAATTTACCATTAACCAATACCTTGAATTTTTTGCTAAATAGTTTGCCATCTTTCTGGTATTATATTATTAGCCCTCACAGAAGTAAACCACTGAGCAGGGCCTATTACTTTTTTATATGTATTTGTATTAAGATAAGCCCCCCACCATGAAAAGGAAGAACTTGAAATAATATTATGTGTGCATTTAGATTGTAAAAACAGCTCAACATAATCTTTTTCATTATCAATAAACACAAACTTATCTCCAATAAAATTTTTCTTACACCAATCTAGGTCATCACTAAAAATTAAATACTTATCTACTTCACCTACACAGTCTATTCCTTTTTGGTAATAATCCATATCTCGAACTGCATGTAAACCATAATTTAAATAATCCCCTCTTCTTATATGAATGCTACAAGTTACACCATCTAATAACTTGTCATATTTTATCAATTGTTGACTTGTAAATTCACTTGGCTGAAATAAATTTAAAATTAGAGTTCTATTTGGAAAGTATTTTTCAGACTGAAAAAATCCGTCATATAAAGTATCATCTGTAACTTTAAAAGATTCATAATGAAAAGGTATTGCTTTTCTATTCCTAGGTGGTGTTGATATCTTTGGCCAATTAAAATTTTTAAAAATTTGCAAATATTCATTAGCATAATTTAATCTAGGATTATGTACTTTATCATTATTAAGATGCTGTATGTTTTGGTCAATATTCCAATATCCGGTCTTAAGATTTCCCATAAAACCTTCATACTGTATAAAAGAAGTTTGGAACATCATATTACCTAACCCACCTTTTAATCTACATGTTATCATTTAATAATATATTTTTTTTTCATGTCTTCACTATAATCTCTATGTGCATTTTGAATATCACTATGACTTCCCCTCTGCCAAGCAAGAGGTGCATTAAAGGCATAAGCATTGCACTTAGGTTGAACAACTGCTGCTAAATAACCATCAACTGCAGTATAAAACCAAGGCTCTTCTGCAAGAACAGAATTTATTGCTAAATCATAACAACTTTCATTAATAGCATAACATGTAGTAGTAATCATCCTTGCGCATTTTACAATGTTTTCACTAATTTCTGTAGGAATGAATCTACCCTCACGCTCTTCGTGCACCCCACCGAGATATAACAAGTCCCAATCTATAGGAACTTCCTTTATTAATTTACTAAACACATTCTGCAAATCTTGAATAAAATCACAGTCATCTTCAATGATTAAAACATTTTTCCAACCTTCTGCTTTTGCTCTTTTCCAAATATTTACATGGCTTGCCATACAACCTGCTGCACCATTCCATGAAGATTTTTTAATTGTATTAATACCAGCGTCTCTCTCAGTAACATGCCTCCATCCCATAGGATTTCCTTCTACTGCTGACATTCTTTCTACGATAAGATTATTAGCACTCCATTGTTTCCAGGATTCTTTTAATCTATCTGTTCTTTTATCTAAATTTATACAAATTATTTTGTCAAAGTAATTATTTATCATATTATTATTTTAGTTGCCAAAGGGATAATGTTTTGTCAGCCATATATTTATCTTCCCATTTATATTCTTCTGTTAGTGAAGAAATACTCTCTAGTGGTTTATTCATTTCCCATGGTGATAGTGTAAAGTTTTGTGGACGCCACCCATTAAACTCTGCTATGTCAGTATTTGCTTCTATAGAATCAAAGTGAGTAATAAATACATATCTTATTGGTGAATCATTTAAAGATTTTAATACTGTTGATACATATTCATTAGGGAAATGCACAAGAACATCTTTAAGAATAACGGCATCAAAATTTCTACCTTCTATACATTTACCAAAGTCATTAATAACATCAGCTTTAATAAACTCTATATGATTTTTCTTTTCATACTTATCTTTATTTGATTTTACCAAAGCATCTACAATATCGATACCTCGGTAGTATTCAAATTCATTAACAATTTCTTTCATCCAATTAAAATCACCACATGCAATATCTACAATATTATTGATATTATATTTTTTACATACTTTTGGTAACTCTGATCTAAGAATTTCCGTATTTTCTAAAGTTGAACCTGTACCTGATACCGATTCTTGTTGAAAATTAGACCAACCTAATTCTTCATATACTTTTGTAAAAACTGAATGCTGTCCTGCTTCTACCTCATTGACTGTAACACTCTTCCTTTCTTCTCCCATAATTAAAGTTTATTTTTTAATTTTCTACTTGCTTGAAAATGTTCAATTACTGGGTTTATATTAGGGTACATTGCTCTCATACTATCAAATATCATTGTATATTCTGGGGGAAGATTACCGTCTTTTATCTTTCCTTCATTTCTCATATCTTCAATTACCTTTCCTAAATTCCATTGCTCAAATGTTTTGGCACCAGGACCTTCTGCTATGTTAATACCTTCCCACCTTTTACATAATTCCATAGTGTTAGAATTATTAGCTAGATAGATAGTACCACTTAAACATTCATTTTTTCTCCATCTAAAATCTTGCCATCTCACAGCAACATCACAAGTATAAGAATCAAATAAAGAAGGGTATGAATGTACTACTGCATCACTATCAACCCAAACTATCGATTTACCTTTATGCTTAATTAACATGTCCTGCATAAATTTAGCCTTAAATCTAGTATTTGCTTGCCAATCACCTAAATTAGGCACGCCTACCACGTCATGTGGAACATTTAACTTAATAAGCGAATTTTTTAATTTAGTAGCTTCTGCTTCATAAGGAGTGTTTATAGTATAATAAGAAACTATAATGTATGTCTTTTCTTTTGGTGTTGTATCAATTACCTTTTTATTCATTAGAATATGAGCCAACGATTTTTTTATAATTATTTTTTCTAATGATGAAGGTGTAACAGTAACTATCTTAATTCTAGTATTCTTTAAAAATAAAGTCAATGCATTAACTAAAGTATTCTTATAATCATTAATTTTATTTTTTATTTGTGAATTAGAGTATTTTTTATGGAAGTGAGTATCTTTATTAGTTAAGTTTAAATCAAAACCAATTAGATATATTTCTTCATATCCTAATAAGGTTGCTAATTGTATTCCACAAAAACCACTATTTTCGCCGTTTGCAAATTGACTAGGAGTCTGACCAAAACCAGTATCATTGATTATAGTTTCACTTGAACTTATTACTTTAGTAAACTTATCTAATTCATTGTATACAATATTGTGCCTAGCGTCGGTTATTTTACCATTAATATTTGCAATATAAGCGTGTTTTGTATTTAAAATAAAATATGAATACATTGACTTGCTTACTACTTCTGTTACAGTATTAATGTTTCTTTGAGGATCAAAATAACTATAATCCATTGTTACAAAATATGTAGGATTAGGTACATAATTAATAGACGCATTAATGCACATAGTATCTTCGTTCTCTAAAAGATCCAAATCTATATCATTTACAGAAGGACCGCCGCCTATTATAAATATTCTATTGCTTTTAGTTGGTGGAATTAAGATATTAGAATTAACATAATTAGGAAAAGGTAATGGTTTACTAGTATTTTGTACTGGGCTACTTTGCCTCTTAACTACATTAACGTGCTTTACTTGATTAGCATTATTGACTTGTCTTGTCGGTATAACAATCCTTCTTATTTTTCTTATCTTTCTTAGCACTTTTATTTTATATATTAACAACTAAAAAAGAGGGGATTAATCCCCTCTTTTATAAAATAGTAAAGTAAGTTTATTACTTCACTGCTTGAATTACCGGCTCGGCTGGAGTATCTGTATTTTCTACAGAGTCAGCATCTTCAGTTGCTTCTACTGGCGGTACAAAAACTTTAATAGCCTTTGATACCATTTCAGCATCTTCTAAAGTAAATGCTCCTTTATTTTGAGCTAGTCTTGCGGCTTGAATAAGAACGTTTATTGCTTGGCCTTGATTCATTTCTTGATTCTCTTGTGACATAATTTATAAATTTGTTTATTATTATATACCTTTTATTGATTTAGTTTCATAGTATTTCGATGTCATTTTCTAAATCTTTCTTGGTTGGTATAGTGACATATAGTATGCCTTTTTCTACTTTTGCTTTAATTTTCTTTCTATCAAAATCATCAGGTAATCCAAACCTTTTATTTAAAGGTGGAGTCCACTGATTATCCTCGCTTTCAATTACAACACTTAGGTCATTCTTAATAAGCTTAATTTTAATATCTTCTTTATCAAAACCAGGAATAGGTATTTCTAAAATATATTTGCTATCTTCTTTAGCAAAATAGTATTCTTTAAAGGGATTTTTAATTTTATTCAATTCTCCCCAAAGTGGATGATCTTTAATGATCTCGTCAAAATTTGATTTAAATGTAAACATAGTTTTTATTAATTTTTAGTTATAACAAGGGTTATTCCTTATTTAATTAATATACTGAAAAAACCGTGCCACAAGTGAATTTGCTATAGAATCTCTCAATATTGACTGGTGTTTATGTATTTGCTATGCCAATGTGTCAGGGAATTTCTTTTTCTTTCCACCGTTATAAACATAAGCATGACCTTCAGTTATTAGAGTTTTATTGATATCCCATTGATTACCTTCGTTATCCATAATAAATAATTGCCCTAATACTCTTCCATACTTACCAATGCCATGAGATTTAATTCTAAAGAAACCTGATTTTGCACTTATATTGATTAAAAGATCTTTTACTCTTTCTGTTGCAGCCAGGCCCTTTTTCTTTTCATTTAAGTCACGAGTTCTACTTGCCCATGCGTCCAAGCCTGAAAATCTAATACGCTTTCGTATCCAAATATCAAAACCAACATCAATGAGAGCATCAACTGTATCACCATCAATAACTCGCTCAAGTTTTCCTCTATATATGTACTTTTCCATTTTTAAATTACACGAGTTTTTTATTCTCAATTTCAGTAATCATTTCAAAATGAATTTTGGCAATTCTATCTCTACCACTTTCACTTAACAGGTACTTGTGGCAATTTTCAGAATTAGTCATAAAGAAGTTTTCACTTAAAATAGCAGGCATAACAGTTTTTCTTAGCACCCAAAAATCAGATTCCTTTTGACCTCTCATTTTTTCATCTGGAAATTCTGCCGTTGCCTTTTTTAATAAAACAGATGCTATCTTATCAGATTTAGTTTCACCTTCAGAAGTATACACAGACCAGCCATTTGCAGATTCATCATCAAAGCCATTTGCATGGATTGAAACATAGATACAAGGCTTGCCATCTTTGTCTTGTTGCTTACGTGAAATATCATTGGCTTTATCTGTGCGATCTGATAAGGGCATGTCTTCTTGTGTATCAACTAAATTAATACATTCAATTCCTGCAGCTAAACACAATTTCATTAACCTAGCAACGATCCCTCGATTAAATTCCCCTTCATATAATATTTCACCATCTGGCCATAAAGGAGATCTTTTACCTGCAGTTTGGTATACACCGTCTATTATACCACCATGACCGTTATCAAATATCCAGAGATAGTTAGAATCAGCTGTTGGTTGTTGAGGTGTTATAGTGACTCCGTAATTTGCACCGCAGTTAGGGCATTTAACGTTTTCGCTCATTATATTATTTCTTTTTATTTCTTTTTTCATAGTATTCTTCGTATACTTCAATTAAGTCGTCTACTACTGGATCTCTATGATTTTCAAATAAAGTTATAGAAGTAACATTCTTTACCTTTTTTCCTTGATTGTATAAAAACTTAAAGCCAGACTCTGTTCTATTTTTTAAATCTACTTGCCCATCATCTCCACATACAATCATCTTGGATCTTAAGCCTATTCTTGTAGCAATCATTTCCATTTGATTCATAGTAACATTCTGAGCTTCATCTACAATAACACAACTATCTAAAAAAGTTCGCCCTCTCATAAAAGCTACCGGTACAATTTCTATTTTACCTTCTCTTATGTATGGCTCTATTTTTTCCTTTCCATAAAGTATATACATGTTTTGGTAAATCGGTTGAACCCATGGATCCATTTTTTGATGTAGATCACCAGGTAAGAATCCAATCTCTTCTTTTGATACTGTTGGCCTGGTAATTATAATTTTTTCATACTGTTTTCTAAAAAGACCATCTAATGCTACTTGGCAAGCTAATAGAGTTTTACCACTTCCTGCTTTACCTGCTAATATTGTTACTGTGTTATTTAAAATTCTTTCTTTTGCAAGTTTCTGTTCTTCATTTAGAGATATGTTAAATTTAATAGGATTTTTAATAATTTTTTTTTGACGGAACGTCTCATCATCGTGTGTTCTAGCTGGCATTTGCGACTATTTTTTTACCTAAGATGTTAAGTTTCTTAAGGTTTTGAGTTATAATGGTTTCGCGGTGGTGGGCCTGGATTTGTTACTGGGGAATCTAAAGTTAGTCTAGGAACCCTTTCGACATGAATGACTTTAGTCTTACTTAATTTAGATTTATCTACGATAGGCTCTTCTACTTTAAGTAATACATCATCTTCATTATTTCCTATGTTTAGTGATTCTTCAATAACCTTTTCCGAGGTTTTTACTGGATTGTTATCAACTTCTTCGGTAACATTAACCAAAGGTTTATTTTTAATATTTTCTATTTCTATATCAGTTAATACATTATCTAAAGTTTCTCCTAATCTTTCGTTTTTTGTATCGATATCTTCTTCTGGTCTTATATAATCAGTAAGCGATTTAATAAACCCTAAAGCAACTAAAGGTAAGACAGCACCACTTACAACAGATAGTATTCTTTTTTGGAATATAGGCTCCTCTTCCTCTAATCCAAAAAGTTCTATCCATCCCATATAATCTTCTAAGTTTACAAAAGCATGGTATGAGTTTGCCATCATTTGAAATGCAGTAAGAAGTAAAAATAAACTCCATACCATTGTCTTGTTAGTTTTATCTAAAATAATTATTGCTGCTAAAGAAGCGGCTGCACCAATTTCAAAACCTATTGCCAATGACCATGACATTAAACCAGAATGGCTTAAGTCAAAAAATGCCACAGAATTAATCATAGAAATTGTAGCTACTAAAAAGTATAAACTAACAAATATTCCTATTATAAAATAATGTACTAATCTTTCTTTTAATGTTTTCATAATAATCTTTATATTACACCTGTTACAAAACCACCACTACAGCCTGAATCACCACCATTTTTAGCAATCTTTGATTCTAATATTGTAGCTACCCATAAACAAGGTATACCGAATACTTCTTCAAAACCTGGTGGGAAAGCCCCAGTAGGACCTACACCAGTAGGATCCCCAGTATTTCCACCAGCGCATTCTGTTAATAAGATCTCTGCTGAAATGGCGCCTGGGCCTGTTGCTTTTGTACATGCAGCCGATAAGCATATTCTAATTAAGCCTTCATTATGTATAACACCAGAATCGTCAGTAAATTGTAAAATATCTATAAGGAATCCTTTTGATCCTACAGGAACGTCTGGGTACCAAAAATTAGCAATTACACACTCTAACTCATTTGTTAACTGAATTTGTATATCACAAAAATTATTTAAATTTAAAGGTAAATCATTTGACCCAAAAAGCTGGATGTCTATACAAGCAGTAGTACCTTGCATTATGTATTTAATGCAATCTACTTGTGCAATTATTCTACCGCAATATGTTAATGAACATTGAGGATCAGATGGAGTAGGGACTCCTGGGATTATAGGTACTCTGCTTGCCACATTTAATTTTCTTTTTCTTCTAATGCATTGATAGAGATTCTTTCTTTATCAGAAATTTCTTCAATTCTTAGAGTTTTCCAAGCAGGAACCGTTTTGATAAGATATATCATTTCCTCCTCATTTATTATTTGAGATGATAATGTATCAATCTCGGTTGTTAATATTCGTTGTTCTTTTTTGATTCTTTCTACATCGGAATCAATATTACATGATTTAAAATAAGATAACAATACTAATACTACTATTATTTTAATTCCATGAGTGTTAAAAAAATTGTTAACTTTACTCATAATTTTATTATTTTTTAAATTCTTGTTTTGGTTTTGATTTATATTCAGTTCCTTTAGGTACTCTATGATAATTTTGTGTTGACCACGGATCATCACTTTCGCATTGGCAATCACTCTCATGCTCGCCACACCTAGGGCATTCTTCTTCTACTTTTTGTAAATATTCTTCAGCGTTAGCCTCAGCTTCTTTGTTTACAGAATCCTCTGGATCATGATCTTTTACATGTTTTACCTTCTTATCTCTTACATGATTAAGTTCTTCTGTTATAAAATCTTTAAATGATTTAATTGCCATTTATGTTAATCTTTTTTTATATATTCTCGTTTAATGGATACTTTTCATGAAACTCTTTTACAAGCTCTAAGAATTTCTTTCCATAAAAAGTTATATCTTTAAATGACATTTCGAATACTTGTGGAAACGCATCAGCTTCATTACTAATCCAAATCTCACCGCCTTCAGGTTTTACACCATTCATTTCCCAATAAGCTAAAGAATACGCGGCAATTTGCATTTTATAATTCTCGATCCAATCTTCTCTCTTCGGTTTCCTTGAAGACTTAAAATCTAAGACGACTAGATGAGCTTTATTATTCTCATATATAATATCTACTCTACCTGCATAACCTCCCATTACAGGTGAGTGTAGAGTATCCTCGATAGATACAACTTTTGATATGCGATCAAAACACCCGTTGTTATAAAAATTAAAGAAGAGTTTTCTACCTATATTTGTTTCTTCTTCAGTAAAACCATTTTCTTTAACGAAAGGGCCTATGAAAGTTTGTGCTTCTATTAGTCTTTCTCTAACAGTCTCTTTTTCTGATCCTAAAAAGTATTCACAAAACTGATGCATTACAGTTCCTCGGTTTGCAGAGAACTTAGAAATTCTATCTGCTTCCTCATCACCTACACGTTTTCTCCACTTATCAATCCCAGACTTGTCAGTCATTGCACCTAAGATAGTGGTTACACTAGGATATTTTTTTCCTGCTGCAATATTATAGTATCTTTTACCATTTATAGTTTCTGTTGTTGCTAAAGATTCAGTTGTTGCCATAATTTTATTTTTTACCTAAAAAAATATCTGTCTCTGCTTTTGTAGGATAACCTAATTCTCTTTTACAAACAGAGCAATATTTTTTCATTGAATTCCTTTCGTTAAATTGTACAAATGTCTCTCCTTTGTGTTTACATTCGTTTTGAATTACTTCTTTTTCTTTTGTAAGATTCTTTACTTCATTTTCAATTTTATTAACTTGAGATCTTAAAATATTAGAATCATTATTTTGTTCCATAGTTCTATAATTTTTTCTTGGTTACGAGAGAGAATAAGATATAAGATCCTAAGTATAAATATAACACCAGCGGTTTTAACCATAGATACTATAAATGGCCATAATTTAAAATATTCTCTATCTGCTGATAAGACTAAAAGAAAAGAATCTGAATTGTCTATCTTATTAAATTCAGGCGATACATAATCAGCAATACCTAATTGTAATAAATATTGATCATGTTCTCTTAGCTTCATCAGTACATATCCTTCTTGTGAAATTGGGGCAGTTGCTACTTCTTCTGGTAAATTGATAACAGTATAAATTCTGCCAATCCAATCTACCCTAAAACCTTTTTCATTTAAAGATTTTTTTTCAGCTATAGCAACCCTTCTTATTTTTTGCCAAATTCTTATTTCTTTATAAAGTTTACTTATATACATAATTATTATTGTTTATTATCTATTTAGGCTTTACTGAATAAACCCATGCCTTCGAGCTGTTTTTTAACTATTCTTCTACCTCTAAATATTCTATTCTTCACTGTTTGTAGGCTAATTCCTTTTTCTGATTCTTTCATAATATCTAAAATATCAGAATAAGACTTATGATTTAAGAATCTTTCTACCATATACCTTTTATACATTGGTGGTAATGCATTAATCGATTCATAAGTTAGTCTAATCTGCTCATCTAATATTGTTTGCTCATCTTCCCAATCACTTTCAGTTTTAGGAAGATAAGAATCATGCCTTAATGTAACAGAAGGCTCCATTGGTGGTTCAACGCCAGCGTCAGTAAATACATTCATACTAATTTTCTTATTCCTAAACCTAATCCAGCCTATGCATTCATTATATGCAATACGATATGCCCATGTAGTAATTTGATAATCCTCGTTATATTGATCTATTTTTAAATAAACTGTTGTTAAGGTTGTTGATACAATATCATTAGCAACAGCAGGATCTTTTACAATATTATTGATATAAGACAATAAACCAGGTCTCATTTTATGATAAAGCTCAGTGTAAACACTTTCCTTTCTCGTCTTTTTAAATTCAGTTGCTAATTCTTTATAAGTTTTCTTTTTTACTTTAGACATTTATAAAATCTTTAATAGTTAAATAATTTACTGGTGTGTAATTCCAAAAATCAGTACATACATTTATCCTGTTCATTTTAGATAAATCTGTTTTATGGGAATATACTGTATGGCCATGAAAATGAATTGTACCAGAATCTTTACCATTCCATACTGCTAATGGGTAATGTGAAATTATAGAGTCAAATTGAGGTAATTCTAAAATTTGATCTTCTAGAATAGATACGTTTTCAAATTCATTGGCAATATCTAAAAAGGCTTCATCGGAACTGCCTATCATAAAATAAATTTGACCGTTAAGCTTTTTTAATATCTGCCTTGCGGTTTGTGGATCCCATGCAAAATTACCTAGATGAAATATTAAATCGTTCTTTTTAACAACTTTATTCCAATTTTTAATAAGTGCAGCATTCATTTCATCTACATCATTAAATTTTCTATTAGCAATTTGAAGTATCTGTGGCCTTCCAAACCATGTATCAGATGTTATATAAAAATCTTCAGGAATTTCCAATTCTTTAAGCATATGTTTATATTTATACGTTAATTGTTATAAATTAAATATAAACAATTTAATTGGGAACTGAAAATTATTGAATGACTTTTTTACTATTTAATTGAAAATCTTTTACCACCATCTTTCTTAAGAGTCTTTTCAATCATAGTATTTGCATATTCTTCTAGTTTAGTTAAACTTTCTTTATTAAGAGGTTTCTTATAAAAATCTTCATATATATGCTTATAAGCCTCAACGGTCGAATCAAAAGGTACTCCAGGTTGTGCATTTGATTCAATAATATATACTTTTCCATTTTTACCTTTCATTACATCAAAACACATATAAGGTAAATCTTCATAGA
>Ga0307488_10000968_pt1 | contig 23902 bp, 24 predicted proteins | sample SB02metaG_FD_202248 | JGI IMG/M metagenome (GOLD analysis project Ga0307488, IMG submission 202248) | Sea-ice brine microbial communities from Beaufort Sea near Barrow, Alaska, United States - SB 0.2 | ecosystem: Environmental > Aquatic > Marine > Coastal | place: USA: Alaska | collected... | reverse complement strand
GTAAAGGCTCTGTGTCAGGATGACGGAACTCTCTGTCATCTAGAACCACCCAACTGTCATCTCGAACCACCCAACTGTCATCTCGAACGAATGTGAGAGATCTACCATCAGCACCCTCAATCTCTCCGCGAAGCCATGTAGGTCCTTTGCGATCAATCAGGGCCCGTTTATGGGTTTGTTCTTTTCAGATTAAGAGAGCGCCCTGTTTGAGCTCGTAGTGAAAAGCGAGAGCGAGTTGCGCGAACGCTGAAAATAACAAACACATGGGACCGATCGCAAAGGGCCTGCATGGATTTGCCTGCGCTCAACCACGAGATCCCTCGTCGCTTTGCTCTGTCGGGATGACACATTAAAAGGCTCCGTCGGGATGGCAAATTAAAGTGCTCTGTCGAGGCGGCAAATTAAGGCGCTCCGTCGAAATGCCAAATTAAAGGGCTCTGTTGCGACGGAAAATAAAGTTGCTCTATCGGGGTGCCAACTAAACTAGTCAGCTGCCCCAAAAGCATCAACCCTGCGACTTATCAGTCTCTTTCTCAGCGCTCTCTGTCTCTGCATTCTTTGTCTCAGCACTCTCTTTCTTAACACTAGCGTCATCACCAACAGGCTTATTTTCACCAGCTTCATCAGTGCTTATAGAATCTTTAAACCCTTTCACCGCGCCACCCAAATCTGAGCCAATACCGCGCAACTTCTTAGTGCCAAAAATCAGCGCCACAATAACCAAAATAATCAGTAGTTCCTGCCATCCAAAACCCATCTCAATACTCCTTAGCTAAAATTTAATGGTGTCTATTTATAACCTATTTACCCGAGTCTCGCGCAGCTTTCTCATCGAGCCCCGAGAGATCAAAACGTCGCTCAAGCTCTGTCAGCACAGCCTGGGCATCTTCACCAAGGTGCGACAGCATAACCAAACTGTGGAACCAAAGGTCCGCAGTCTCATAGATAAGCTTAGTATTGTCGCCGCTATCCTGCGCATCTCGAGCAGCCAGAATAGTTTCAATGCTCTCTTCGCCAACCTTCTCAAGAATCTTATTCAGACCACTGCTGTGCAGGCTGGCCACATAAGAGTCCTCCGCCGAAGCGGCTTTACGTGCTTCTAATACTGCGCAGAGCTGTGCCAGCACATCACCGCTTGATTGCTTATTGGTCATTTATAAATATCCTTTGGATCTTTGATTACAGCGTCTACGGTTTTCCACTCACCATTCTCGAGCACCCGGTAAAAGCACGACTCACGACCGGTGTGACAGGCAATGCCACCGAGCTGTTCGATCTGCATGACAATCACATCGCTGTCACAGTCGAGGCGCAGTTCTTTAATCTGCTGCACATGGCCGGACTCTTCGCCTTTGCGCCAGAGCTTTTTCCGCGATCGCGACCAGTACACTGCACGATTCTCATCGACACTGAGCCGCAGGGCCTCGGCATTCATCCAGGCGACCATCAGCACGCGGCCGGTTGCCGCATCTTGGGCAATGGCGGGAACTAATCCATCGCTGTTCCAGGTTATGTCGTCTAGATAACTCATATCCAAAAGCGCCTTACTAATAAGTCTGGGAATTATGGCAGTTGTTTTCGACCAACAACAGTAAAAAGCATTAGCGCAGCAGTAGGACCAACAGGCCAACGCCAACCAAGGTCAGGCTGGTGACCGGGACCTGTGCCAGGGATTCAGTCCAACTGGCAACGGCCAGGCCAAAACCTACGCCTACAGCTGCAGCGCTGAGCCAGGGAATAAGTCTACGCAGTGGCTGTGGTTTCGCTTCGGGCACGGCTACCACTGTTGTCTTGGGCTGATTCTCAGCTGTCTGCTGGGCGGTCTTAAGCGCCGAATAAATCAACGGTGGAATCTCCGGTAGCTGTTCCAACCAGTCTGGCACTAATTGCTTGAATTGTTTAAACAGACTCTTGGGCGAGTAGCGCTCTTTCAACCAGCGATCCAAAAACGGCTTAGCCGTGGTCCAGAGATCCAGCTGAGGGTAGAGCTGGCGGCCCAGTCCTTCAATATTCAAGAGAGTCTTTTGCAACAGCACCAATGACGGCTGCACTTCCATATCAAAGCGCCGCGCCGTGGTAAACAGGCTGATCAGCATATGGCCGAGAGAAATTTCATTTAACGGACGCTGAAATATAGGCTCACAGACCGCGCGAATAGCACCGGTAAACTCATTCACTGGCGTGGTTTTTGGCACCCAGCCAGAACGAATATGCAGCTCGGCCACTTTTCGGTAGTCACGCTGGAAGATGGCGATTAGGTTGCGCGCCATATAGTACTGATCTTCCTTGCTCAGAGAACCCATGATCGCGCAGTCGATGCCGATATAAGAGGGCTTCTTCGGATTGCTGGTATCGACAAAGATATTGCCCGGGTGCATATCCGCATGGAAGAAGTTGTGCTCAAACACCTGAGTGAAAAAGATCTCCACACCGCGCTCGGCAAGTAATTTAAAGTCGATTCCCGCTTCTTCTAACTCGGCAATATTGGTTACAGGTGTGCCGTAAATACGCTCCATCACCAGCACTTTCTCATTCGAGTAGTCCCAGTTGATCTTGGGGACATAGAGCAGCGGTGAGCCTTCGAAGTTGTGTCTCAGCAGCGAGGCATTTGCGCCTTCGGCCTGCAAATTAAGCTCGTCATAGATAACCTGCTCATAATCCGCGATCACTTCCACCGGACGCAGACGGCGGCCATCCTGACTATATTTAGCCAGTAGTCGCGCCAGGGTATACATCAGCGCTATATCTTTGCCGATGGTCTTTTCAATATTCGGACGCACCGCTTTAACTACCACATCGCTGCCGTCTTTTAGCACGGCGGCGTGAACCTGAGCCACCGAGGCCGAGGCTAGAGGCTCTTTTTCAAAGCTGAGGAATATCTCATCGACAGAGTCCCCCAGAGCTGCTTCGACAATCTGGCGAAACTTGTCCGAGTCAAAGGGCGCGACATTGTCCTGCAAATGAGCCAGTTCTGAACAGATATCTGCCGGCACTAGATCCGGTCTAGTGGACAGCAACTGACCCAATTTAACGAATATTGGACCCAGGCTTTCCAGTGCTTTGCGCAGGCGTTCACCGCGACTGGCTTTGGGCTTGCCCCAGAGAACGGCCGGAGACAGCAAGAGTCTCAAAGGTAAAGGTGTCTTACTTTTGTCGAGCAAGGTGTCGAGCCGGTATCTGAAAACAACTCGAGCAATCGCTACTAGGCGACGCAGGCGGATCAAGAGTTGGACTCATTTGGTTGTACGGGGCTGTTTTGATCGGCCAACATTTGGCTGAGAATCTGACGGCTTTTATTGATTCGTGCTGCAGCCCGTTCGACGCCACTGGAGAGTTCCCGCACCTGTTGCGAGAAGCCCTTAAATTCGGGGGAAGTGGGAGTGACTCGCAGTTCTTCTTTAGCCACTTCGGCGGCAGCAGACTTGGCTCGCTGACCGACATCTTTGGCCATGGCAGCGGATTTGCGCAGCTTTTCAGCCATCAAATGAGCGGGAATGTCGCCAATAACTGCAGCCAGTATAGCTTCCCAGTCAACATTAAGTTCGGCCATTAAATTGTTGATTTCTATAAGAAAGTTAAGGTCGCCTGATACGTTAACGCCGCTGCCAGAAAAGGATGCCTGGGAGGTTGAGTTAACTGCCAGACCAGCAATGGAAATCAGTGAACCAGTGACAGTAGTGTCGGCTTTATCCTGCCAGTTACTGTGTAGCATGATGCCCTGACTGTTGGTTTCCATGGCCAGCTTTAATGGTGGCATAGTACTTTCAATAAGCAATAACTTGCCTTCCAGCTCGCCCATTTTACGCAGGGTCGCCGGGTCATATTTCAGTGCGCCATTGATCAGAGTTTCCGCTGTTTCAAATGCGCCAGACTGCAGTGCGGAGAAAAACACTAGGCCTTAACCCCCCGGTGCAGAGCTACAATACCGCCGGTCATATTGTGGTAGTCGCAGTTACTAAAGCCCGCTTTCTCCACCATGGCCATCAGGGTTTCCTGATCTGGGTGCATACGAATCGACTCGGCGAGATATTGGTAGCTGTCGGCATCACTGGCAAAGAGCTTGCCTAATTTGGGCAGGATATTAAATGAGTAGCCGTCATAGATCTTCGACAGCACAGTGCTCGGTGGTTTGGAGAATTCCAGCACCAGCAGCTTGCCGCCGGGTTTGAGCACTCTATGCATGGAGCGCAGGGCCATCTCTTTGTCGGTGACGTTGCGCAGGCCGAAGGCGATGGTAATCACATCGAAGGTATTGTCCGGGAAGGGCAGATACTGAGCATTGGCCTGAGCGAATTGAATGTTGTTGGCGATACCGCGATCCAGCAGGCGGTCACGGCCGACTTTGAGCATAGAGTCATTGATATCCGCCAGTACCACCAGGCCATCGCTGCCGACAATGCGGGAGAACTTGGCCGCCAGATCACCTGTGCCACCGGCTATATCCAGCACTTTGTGGCCGCGACGCACGCCAGACATCTCGATGGTGACGCGCTTCCACAGACGGTGGATGCCCGCGGACATCAGATCATTCATCAGATCGTAGCTGGAGGCGACGGAGTGAAAGACTTCGGCAACTTTGCCGGCCTTTTCTTCGCTATTAACGGTTTGGAAACCAAAGTGGGTGGTTTTGTCAGACATAGAGCCGGCTATCGTTAAATAAGGGAGGGCTATTGTAGCGGCAGTTCGGCCATTTAGGTATGGCTATCAGCAAATGCGAGGAGCTGAATTTATCCCCGCTCATATCTGCTCGCCTATACCAGTTTTACCACCTGCGTATCCGGATCCCGAGTCTGGCCAGCTTGATTTAGAGTTTCCAAGTAGGTCGCCCAATTGCTGTCATAGTTGGCGCCCAGTTCGTAGAGATAATCCCAGGTAAAGATCCCCGAGTTATGGCCGTCGCTAAAGAAGATCTGTATGGCGTAGTTGCCGGACTTGCTGATTGAATCTATGCACACCAGTCGCTTGCCAAACTGCAGCACTTCCTGCCCTGTGCCATGGCCGCGCACTTCGGCGCTGGGGGAGAGCACCCGTAGATATTCGGCTGGCAGTGGGTGCCGAACATCCCCGGCATAGTCGATACTTAGGCAATCTTTGGCTTGATTGACTGAAAGACGCCGGGGCACTTTGCTGCTCATGTCATGGCCCATATTAGAGAATAAACCGAGTTAGATCTTCATTGGCGGCCAGTTCACCGAGCTGCTTGTCGACAAAGGCTTTGTCGATGGAGAAGGTTTCGCCTTTGGCGCCCAAATCAGAGGCATCATAGGAAATTTCTTCCAGCAGTCGCTCCATAATGGTGTGCAGACGTCGCGCACCAATATTCTCTGTGCCTTCATTGACGTCAAAGGCGATCTCGGCAATGCGTCGCACGCCATCTTCGGTAAAGCTGATCACGACACCCTCGGTGGCCATCAGTTCGCAGTACTGCTTGGTGAGCGAGGCTTTGGGTTCCGTGAGGATGCGCTCGAAGTCATTGATCTTTAATGAGTTCAGCTCAACGCGAATCGGCAGTCGACCCTGGAGTTCAGGAATCAGATCCGATGGCTTGGCCAGATGAAAGGCACCGGAAGCAATAAACAGTATATGGTCGGTTTTGATCATGCCGTATTTGGTGGAGACGGTGCAGCCTTCAATCAATGGCAGCAGGTCGCGCTGCACACCTTCCCGAGAGACATCGGCACCACTGGCTTCGCCACGGCGACAGACTTTGTCGATCTCGTCGAGGAAGACAATGCCATTCTGTTCTGCGGCGCTAACGGCGGCGGCTCTGATCTCTTCTTCATTGATCAGCTTGGCGGCTTCCTCTTCTTTGAGGCTCTTTAGGGCTTCGGCGACTGTGAGCTTGCGCGTAACCGTCTTGCCTTTACCCATGCTACTAAACATATTCTGTAGCTGCGAGGTCATCTCTTCCATGCCGGGAGGGGACATGATTTCGACGCCGGCTGCGGTTTGGCTGAGTTCTATTTCAATCTCTTTGTCATCGAGGGCGCCTTCGCGAAGCTTCTTGCGGAACACTTGGCGGGTTGAACTGGTCTGTTCAGACTGGCCATCGGTGCTTCGAGCTGGCGGCAGCAGGACATCGAGAATACGCTCTTCGGCTGAGTCCATGGCGCGCTGATCGACCTTCTTGATCTCTTGTTCCCGCACTTGCTTAACGGCGGTTTCCACCAGATCGCGAATAATTGATTCAACGTCTTTGCCCACATAGCCCACTTCGGTAAATTTGGTCGCTTCCACTTTGACAAAGGGAGCGTTGGCCAAGCGTGCCAAGCGACGGGCGATTTCGGTTTTACCGACGCCGGTGGGGCCGATCATCAGAATATTTTTTGGTGTTACTTCGTTGCGCATTTCGTCGTCCAGCTGGGCACGGCGCCAGCGGTTGCGCAGGGCAATGGCCACTGAACGCTTGGCGTCGTCTTGGCCAATAATGTGGCGGTTGAGTTCGTGAACGATTTCGCGGGGTGTCATTTGAGACATAAAAAATCCTTTCTATTACGAGATGCTGTAGGCACGGCATTACTGCGGTTAGCTAGCGGCTGCTTTTTATTACTAGAAGCTGTTGGCACCTCTATTACGAGACGCTTTGGGCATCGCGTATGGCGGGTAGTTGCTAGCACTTAGTTAGTGCTGTCGAGCTCTTCAAGAGTGCGATTGTGATTGGTGTAGATACAGATGTCACCAGCGATTTTTAGACCCTGCTCAACAATGTCTCGGGCACCCATATCGGTGTTTTCGAGCAGTGCACGGGCAGCAGACTGGGCAAAGGGACCGCCGGAACCTATGGCGATCAAATCGTTTTCGGGCTGAATCACATCACCGTTGCCTGTAATAATCAGTGAGGCTTCACTGTCAGCCACCGCAAGCAGGGCTTCGAGTTTGCGCAAAATACGGTCGCTGCGCCAATCTTTGGCCAGTTCCACTGCGGCCCGGGTGAGATTGCCCTGATGCTGTTCGAGCTTGGCCTCAAAGCGTTCAAATAGGGTGAAGGCATCGGCAGTGCCACCGGCAAAACCGGCGATCACCTTGTCGTTGTACAGGCGGCGCACTTTGCGCGCATTGCCCTTCATGATGGTATTGCCAAGACTGACCTGGCCGTCGCCGCCAATAACGACTTTGCCGTTGCGACGCACTGAAAGAATGGTTGTTCCGCGGTATTGTTCCACGAGCTTACTCCTTTTATTGATACCCAATGAAATGGGGTCGGCAAAGAGAATATCAATGGCTTCAGAGGAAAAAGCTGATAAAAGTCTTTATTACTAGGCTGGTTGCGGCCGTGGTTGTGGCCGTGAGTGTGGCTGTGAGTGGGGCAACTTAGATTCTCTGTTATTAAATCAGTGCGCCGAGACAGCCTGTTTTTTGCAGCAGTTCATTGGTGGCCTGGTGGCTATTGAGCGCAGCATATTTTTTCCGCAGCACCTGGTAGGACTTGGCGTGATACTTTTGCGGTTTTTGCGTCCAGGTCTGGCCATTTAGCTGCACGGAAAGCTCGTCTTTCCCCTGTGCTATGGCCTCAGCATTGGCCTGAGTCCAGGGCAAAAAGAGTTCGCCAATCTGAGCTTTGATAAACGGCTTGAGTGTTGGTTTTAAACTTTCCCAAGTTTCAAAGTCCCCTTCAATACGCGGCCACAGCATACGCTGTATCCAGGCTAGCAAACTGGGCATCTTGGCTTCGATTAGTGCACAGTTGGTAGGATCGGTCCAGACATTGTAGAGCTGCCCCCAAAGGCTAAAGTCACCGAAGGAGGGACGTCCGCCAAGTAGGTAGGGGCGTGACTCTAGGTGAACTTCAAGCTGCTCAAGTGCTAGGTGCAGAGAGGCTTCAATCTGTGGTGCGGTCTCTGCATTGGAGCCGACAAAACCAACCCGACCCACCATGCGCTGACGCACCTGCTCGGTTAGCTCTCCCAGCTGCTCGCTACTGGCATCCGGTTGGGTCAGCTGAGCAATGCGTCCGGCCGAGGCGATCTGATCAATGTCTCGCGCCCAGCGGCAATGAAACATCCATTTGTTGGCCCACTCATCGCCAAACTCTTCCAGCAGAGTGGAGACAAAGTTGACGGTTGTATCCTCTGGATAAATGCTGTCTTTTGGATGCAGCCCTTCGAGCTGTTCAATGACTAGGGTTGAATCCTGAGCCCCTTCAAGCTGGGGGGTAACCAAAAGCGGAATAATCGGCAGTTTAGCGAATTTGGCAAATTCATCCATGGTCGCGGCGCTGCGGATAATCCACTCATGGGGAATCTGCTTAAAGCGGAAGTAGGAGCGCACCTTAACGGAATAGGGCGAGAGTTCAGCACCATAAATACGGTATTTATGATTCGAAATATCAGCTAAAACGTCTGCCATGGGTTTGCTCCTCTTTTAGTTTCGCTCTTGTTTCATCTAGTTCTGCTTAGTTAAGGCTGGCTTTAATAATGTCGGCGTGAGCTTGACGCAGCATCATCTTGTTAACGCCGTAGACCGCTGGCAGAGCCGCTAACTGAGTGGCATGTTCAATGGCGCGGGGCAGAACTTCTTCAGCACTGACGAGTTCATCAAAGAAGCCAGCTTCGAGGGCTGTTTCTGGGCTGAACATATGAGATTGAATGGCACACATAGTCTGAAAGCGCGGCGACAGTCGCGACTTGACCAGCTCTATACCAAAGGCTGGCAAAATCATATCAATCGCCGTTTCATTGAGCGCGATCTTAAAGTCGCCGTGGACACCAATACGGGTATCTGAGGCCAGCAGCATCATACCGCCGGCAGCAATGGCATGGCCGGTGCAGGCGGTGACTACTGGCTGGGGATGGCTAAATATTCTCAACAGCAAGGCTGCGCCTTTATTGACCAGGGCAGGTAAGAGCATATCGCCCTCTGCTTGAGCAGCGGTTTCTGCAGTAACCTCTTTGAGGTTAAAGCCAGCGGAGAGCAGACCGGGACGACCGTGAATAACCACTGCAGAGGCTTCTTTTTCGGCGCGATCCAGAAGTTCGTTAAGTCGGTCGACAGTGGCATGACTCAAGGAGTTCACTTTGCCATCGTCCCAGTTAAGAATTGCTACGTCGCCTTCCTGAGTGTATTCAATCATTGCTTGTCTCTCTCTGGTGTTTGTTGTTATTAGAATTAATCGCTTTGAGTCATCCTAGGGGAGCGGCTAGTCCTTTGACAGGATTAAATCTGACCGCTTAGCCACAGAGGCGTTAACCAGTCTGCTGTAATGGCGGTGGCAATAAAAGCGGCAGCGGCTGATAGCCATTGCGGCGCACGGATCGCTCCACCTGCCCGGGCAAAAAATTAAACAGGGGCAGGCAGCGCAGTCCGGCTATTTTAAGGCCGCGAGATGTCCAGTTGTTGCAGGTGTTGATGCACATATAGATGCCCCGGGACTGGAAAAAGATTTCACCACTGTCTCTGGCGCGCACTTTGATCAGCTGCTGGGACTTATCCACTTTAAAGTGCCTTGAGATAAAGGCCACCACTGCGTCGATTACCCCAAGGTTGGTGTCGATGCTGTAGGTGCGGCTAGTGGCGCTGCGGTGTTGGTTAATGTCGGCAATGCCAAGCACGGCGATTGTCGCTCGGGTTGGAAGTAACAGTGCTCTCAAACCGAGCATAAGGGACTGTTGCGCTGAGCCGTAATAGAGGTAGTCGCCCCAGCCGATTCGCGCCCACTCTGTATCGCGCAACTGTTCGCCGAGCTCGGGTAAGACGCGAAGCAAGGCGGCGCTAGGCACCATCAGATGAGTGTGAATGCCGTCGCGGAAAAAGTAGAGTTGTGAATCTGACATAGTCTGTAACAAGGGTCTTTTTATGACTTTATTGATTAATCCTGGGGCCTCTGCTCAGGTTACCGCTTTTCTGCACAGACTGGAAATAGTTGTTCTACACTCTTAGATTCTGGCGGCAGTTACCACTATAGGGTATTGTCGGAATTTGATGGATAACTTTATATTGTTTGCCGCTATCAATAGGCTACTTATCTATCAGAAGCGAACAGACCAAATTGAAACAGTTAGCGCGAGACTCAAGGAGAGATGGAATTGCAATTACAAGACAATAGCTTGCTGAAAACTCAGGCCCATATTAATGGCCAGTGGTTGGATGCCGATAGTGGTGAAACCCTAGCCGTAACCAATCCTGCCAACGGTGAGACAGTCGCTGAAGTGGCCAAATGCGGCACCGCTGAAACCCGACGCATGATTGAAGTCGCCGCTGTCGCCCAAAAGCAGTGGGCCAAGTCCACTATCAAAGAGCGCGCCGCGGTACTCCGCCGTTGGTTTGATCTGGTAATGGAGAATCAAGAAGATCTGGCGCAAATACTCACCGCCGAGCAGGGCAAGCCCCTAGCCGAAGCCCGTGGTGAAATTGCCTATGGTGCCAACTATATAGAGTGGTTCTCTGAAGAGTCGAAGCGCGTCTATGGAGACACTATCCCACAGCCCTCCAATGACAAACGCATTGTGGTGATCAAACAGCCGGTGGGTGTAGTGGCCTGTATTACGCCGTGGAACTTCCCCAATGCCATGCTCACTCGCAAGATCGCCCCGGCCATTGCCGCAGGCTGTGCCGTGGTCTGCAAGCCAGCTAACGCAACACCGCTGTCGGCCCTGGCGCTGATGGAGCTCGCAGTTCGTGCAGGCTTTCCTCCAGGCCTCATGAATATAGTCACCGGCCGCACGGCTGAGATTGGCGCCGAGTTAACCGGCAATCCCCTAGTACGCAAAGTGACCTTTACCGGTTCCACGCCAGTAGGTAAACAGCTGATGGCGGAATGTGCCCAGACGGTTAAGCGCACGTCCATGGAGCTGGGTGGCAATGCGCCGTTTATTGTTTTTGATGATGCCGATATTGATGCCGCGGTGCAGGGCACCCTGGTATCAAAGTATCGTAATGCCGGACAGACCTGTGTCTGCTCCAATCGCATTATTGTACAAGCTGGAATCTACGACGAATTTGTCACCAAACTCACTGCGGCGACAAAGAATTTAGTAATAGGCAATGGCACTGAGGAGGGGGTAACCGTCGGTCCTCTAATTGACGAGAAAGCTGCCAATAACGTCTGTGACTTTATTGATGATGCTGTGGCCAAGGGCGCTAAAATTGCGCTTGGTGGCGGTCGCAGCGAGCTCGGCGGTGCCTTTGTATTGCCGACTATTCTCACCGATGTGAGTCGCGATATGAGAGTTTTTTCTGAGGAAATTTTTGGCCCAGTGGCACCGGTGTTTAAGTTTGACACTGAAGCCGAGGTGGTCGAGATGGCCAATGACACCGAGTTTGGTTTGGCCGCCTATTTCTATTCCCGGGATATTGGTCGCGTGTGGCGCGTTGCCGAGCAACTGGAGTACGGTATTGTCGGCGTCAACGAGGGCGTTATCTCCAATGAAATGGCACCCTTTGGCGGCGTTAAAGAATCCGGCAGCGGCCGCGAGGGATCCAAGTACGGCATGGACGACTATATGGATATGAAATATATCTGTATGGGCGGCATAGATAAGTAATAGGGCGAACCACCATGACTCATTTGATTTATCCCACCACCAATTTTAAAGCGATCGAACAGATCAGTATTGAGCGCGGTGAAGGTTGTTATGTCTGGGATGACCAGGGTAATAAGTATCTTGAAGGTATGGCCGGGCTCTGGTGTACCGCATTAGGTTATGGCAATCAGGAAATTATTCAGGCCGCCAGCGAGCAGATGAACAAGCTGACCTTTAGTCATATGTTTGGCGGCAAGACTCATTCGGTGGGAATCGAGCTGGCAGACAAGCTTGCTGAAATGATTCCCATGCAGGACGCAGTACTCTCCTTTGGCAATTCCGGCAGCGATGCCAATGACACCCATATTAAATTATTGCGCTATTACCATGAGGCCATTGGCAAGCCAGAGCGCCGTAAAATCATTGCCCGTGAACGCTCCTATCATGGGGTGACAATTGCCTCCGCAGCGCTCACTGGATTGCCAGTGACGCAGGCGCACTTTGATTTGCCAGTAGATGCCCTGGGCATACTGCGCACTGATCATCCCCATTATTATCGCGGCAGAAAAGGCAACGAGAGCGAGGCCGAATTTGTCGAACGTATTGTCGGCAATTTAGAGGCGATGATATTAGAGGAGGGGCCAGAGACTATTGCGGCGTTTATTGCCGAGCCCATAACCGGTGCCAGCGGCGTGATTGTGCCGCCAGCGGACTATTACCCGAAGGTTCAGGCGCTACTCAATAAGCACGGAATCATGTTCTGGGCCGATGAGGTGATCACCGGCTTTGGTCGCACGGGTAGTGATTTTGGTTGTACCACCATGGGTATTAAAGCGCCGGATATGATGACCTTTGCCAAACAGCTGTCGTCGGCCTATATGCCCATCAGCGCCTCGGCGATTCGCCGCGATATGTATGAGGCAATGATCGAGCAGAGCGCCGCAGCCGGCGCCTTTGGTCATGGCTACACCTATTCCAGTCACCCTGTGGCCTGTGCTGTGGCACTCAAGGTGTTAGAGATTTATCAGCGCGACAATATTTTTCAGAAAGCCGCTATTACCGGCGAGTATTTGCAGCAGCGTCTGGGCGAGTTTGCCGATCATCCACTGGTAGGCGAAGTGCGTGGTAGTGGTCTTATTGGCGCGCTTGAACTGGTTGCCAACAAAGAGACAGGTCAGGCCTTTTCCAATGGAGCTGTGGGTGCCTATGCGCAAAAAGCGGTGCAGGATAGGGGGGTGATATTGCGCACTGTTGCCGGCTCTAGTCTGGCGTTTTGTCCGCCACTGATTATTACCACAGCGCAGATTGATGAAATCATTGACGCTACCTGCCAGGCACTTGATCAAACTCTTGAGTACTGCAGAACAGAGCAGTTGCTGGTTTAGCTCTTAGTTTAGCTCTTAGTTTAGTTCTTAGTTTAGTTTTAGCTATCAGCCTGGACTCACTGAACGCGAAAAACCTGACCTTACAGCCGAGTCTCCACGTGCGCATTTTAATGCGATGCGGTTATACTCATGCGCATTGAAAACCCGACCCCTTAACCTTGCCTAGGAATAACAATAAAAATGATAAAGTCCTTCGAAAACAAAACCGTCATTATTACCGGCGCATCCGCCGGTGTAGGTGCAGCCTGCGCACGTCTATTTGCTAGCAAGGGTGCCAAACTTGTTTTAGTCGCTCGCGGTGAAGCCGCCTTAAATACCATTGCCGATGAGCTGCGCTCTCAGTGTGAAGTGCTGACTGTGGTAATGAATGTGGCGAGCAATGAAGATTGTTTGGCACTGCTAGAAAAGGCCGAAGCGGCCTTTGGTGCAGTGCATGTGATTATCAATAACGCGGGTATGCATGCGCGGGGTGATCTTAAAACGATTTCGCCTATGGATGTTGCCGCCATGGTAGATATCAATATGCGCGCTCCCTTGTTGCTCTCCTGTGCCGCGATTCCCTATCTTCAGCGCGCCGGTGAAGGTGCCATTGTTAATGTTGGCTCACTGGCTGGCCGTGCGCCGCTGCAGGGCGCCGCAACTTACAGCGCCACTAAAGCAGGCTTGCGTGCCTTTAGTTATGCCCTGGCAGATGAACTGCGAGACAGCGGCATCAGCGTTGGCTCAGTTTCACCTGGCCCAATCGATACCGGATTTATTATGGATGAGATTGATGCGGTAGAAGATATAGTTTTCTCCCAGCCCATGAGTACTGCGGAGCAGGTTGCTGAAGGTATTTTAGCTGTGGCTACTGGACAGGAGATCGAAGTGGTTTTGCCTGCAGCCAGTGCCAAGCTCACCCATATAAGCTATCTGTTTCCCAAGTTACGCCGTCGTCTGCGTCCCAAGCTCTATGAGCAGGGCCGTAAAAACAAAGAAAAGTACCGCAATCGTCAAGCTATCAAGTAGAGGTAACTGCAAAATATTATGAAACTTAACTATTCTCTCCAGTCCGGCGAAGACCTTCTACTCGACGGTCAAGGCAGCCGTCCAGCGGTTATTCTGATTCACGGCATGTTCGGTTCCCTGAGTAACCTGGGGGTGCTGGCGCGCTCCTTGGTTGCGGACTATCAGGTTATCAGCGTGGATCTGCGCAACCACGGTGACTCGCCTCATGAGTCGCTTATGGATCTGCCCTCCATGGCTGCGGATATTGTTGAGTTGATGGATGATCTGGAACTTCCCAGTGCAACATTGATCGGTCACTCTCTGGGTGGCAAAGTCGCGATGCAGGTTGCGCTGACTAGTCCTGAGCGAGTTAGTGATCTGGTGGTGATCGATATAGCGCCGGTGACCTATGGCGCACGTCAAGATGCTGCTCTTGATGCGCTTAATTTGCTGGCGGAAAATACTGTCGCAAGTCGCCGTGATGCCGATGCGCTGATCAGCGAGCATATTGCCGAGGCCTCAGTGCGTGCCTTTTTGTTGAAAAATCTTGCCCGCCAGCCTGAGGGCAACTTCAGGTTGAAACTGAATCTGGCGTCGATTAATCAAAACTACGCCAGCACCTTGGTATCAGCGCCCACAGGGCATCCCTACGCTGGGCCAACATTGTTTTTGAAGGGCGAACACTCTGCCTATATTCAAGAGAAACATCGGCCAATTATTCAGCAGCTGTTCCCTCATTCTCAGTTAGAAGTTGTCGCAGATACCGCCCACTGGTTACATGCAGAGAAGCCTGAGACAGTAAACGCTCTGGTAGGGGCCTTTATTGAGACAAAAACACCTACAAAACCATAACCAATTCTCGCCAGACATAGTAGAATTACGCCTGCAATTTTTTGACCTGTACTTTAACCCGCATTTTATTCCACAGGAAACCACCGATGTTTGAAACTTTAAAGCCAGTAGCTGCTGATCCTATTCTTGGGTTGATGGCGGCTTTTCGAGAAGACCCGAGAGAGACTAAAATCGATTTAGGCGTTGGCGTCTATATGAATGACCGCGGTCAAACCCCAGTTATGGATGCGGTAAAACGCGCCGAAGCCCAATTGGCTGAACTTGAGAAAACCAAATCCTACCAAGGCATTGCCGGCGACGCTGAGTACAACAGCAGAATGCTGCAGCTGATGTTTGGTCACGACCACGCTGTTCTGTCCTCTGGACGGGTTAAAAGCCTGCAGGCTCCAGGCGGTTCTGGTGCTCTGAGAGTAGGCGCCGAAGTGATTCGTCGCGCTCGCCCCGAAGCAAAATTATGGGTCGGCACACCCACCTGGCCGAACCATATTCCACTGCTTGGCAGTGCTGGTTTCGAGATTGCAGAATATCCCTATTACGACACAGCGACTCGCGAGGTCAATATTGACCTGATGCTTGAGACATTGCGTCAGGTTCCCGCTGGTGATGTGGTGCTGCTCCACGGCTGCTGTCACAACCCCACCGGTGCTGATTTGACCAACGAGCAGTGGGATCAGATTACCGATATAGCCCTAGATCGCGGCTTTGTACCCTTTATAGATACAGCCTATCAGGGCCTTGGTGATGGCCTCGACGAAGATGCTTATGGCATGCGCCTGATGGCTGAGAAGTTACCAGAGTTGGTAGTGGCCTCAAGCTGCTCGAAGAACTTTGGTCTCTATCGCGAGCGTACCGGATCCATTACTTTTATTACTCAAACGCCAGAGCAGGCAGCTATTGTCGGCGGTCAGGCCATGGCAGTTGCCCGCCAGATGTACTCCATGCCACCGGCTCACGGTGCTCTGTTAGTCTCGTTGATTCTGGGTGATGAAGAGCTGTGTAAAGATTGGAAAGCTGAGCTGGAAGAGGTTCGCCTGCGAATCAAATCTATGCGTACATTACTGGCTGACAGTATTCAGGACAATGCCGCGGGAATGGACTTCAGTCATATCAAGCGTCAGAACGGCATGTTCTCATTCTTGGGCATAGCTCCAGAGCATTTGGTCCGTCTGAGAGAAGAGTTTGGTATCTATATTGTCTCTTCAACTCGAATTAACTTGGCGGGCATTAACTCAAGCAATATTGCTTATCTTGCCGAGTCGATTCGCACAGTACTCAAGTAAATTAGTGTTATGCCTGTAGTTGCTGCAGCACCGAGTCCAGGCTCTGCTGCAGTGACTGCTGATCGCAGTCAACTCTGATATCCCCATAGTTTTTATACAATGCACAGCGTTCATCGAACAGCGATTCAATACTCTGGTTGGGTTTTCGGGCAATACCCCGGGCATCGAAATTGCCTATGCGTTTGCGCAACTCCTCTAGTGGTACATCGAGAAATACAACGGTTGCGATTTGTTTTAAACGCGCCATACCGGCTTCTGAATAGACTGCACTGCCACCAGTGGCGACAACCTTTCCGCTAATATCTTCGCTCAACAAAACCTGTTCTTCGATCTCGCGTAAGTGCAGGTAATCGTTGCCGTCGAGAATTTCTTGCAGGGTGCGGCCTTCGCGTACCTGGATGGCGATATCGGTGTCGACGAAATCTAAGCCTAGTTCTTTGGCTAGGAGAATACCGAGGGTGCTTTTTCCGGCTCCGGGCATACCGATAAGGACGATACTGTTGTGGTTGTTAGGCATATTTTTTTGTCGTTGGTTGTGTTGGGTTGCATCGTGGTGGAGTGTGCTGTGTTTGTAGTCTGAGATCCCTCGTCGCTGCGCTCTGTCGGGATGACAGGGTTGGGGTGCTTCGAACCAGCTACCTGTCATCTCGAACGCATGTGAGAGATCTCAAAAGTAACGCCGAAAACCCAAAATCATTTTTTTCGCCGCTTCTTCGCCAAATGATCAAACAGCGCAACATACTGCCCAGTCAGCTTATGGGACGGCGCATAATAAATCAGCGGCACACATTCATTGTGAGACTCTTTCATCTTCACCGACTGATTAAGATAGGTCGGAATCACCGGCAACTTCTCTTTTTTCATCTCGGCGATCAATCGAGTGGGCAGCGACGCTGTGGGTTGGAACTGATTCACTACAATGCCACCAACACTTAAGCCTTCATTGTGGTCCTCACGAATTTCATAGATCACATCGAGAATTGAATAGAGCGCCTGCCTAGAAAAAGCATCGCAGTCAAAGGGAATTAGCACAGAGTCCCCGGCGATTAGGGCCGAGCGAGTATAAAAGTTTAATGCCGGTGCCGTATCTATATAGATTTCATCGAAGTCGCTATCGAGCTTATTTAACAGATCCCGCAGCTTGTAGATCTTTTGCCGTGACTCAAGTTTGTGCTCAAGGGCCAGCAGATTGACGCTGGAGGGCAGTACAAAGAGGTTTTCATAGGGCGTTTCATGGACATAGTCCAGAGGTTCGTTGAGCTTTGAGGAGAACTCTAAGGTGCCATCAAAATAGTTGGCAACTGTATTCTCTTCGGGGCTGTCCCCGAGCAGATAATGGGTTGAGTTGCACTGGGAATCCAGATCCACCACCAGAGTGCGTTTGCCCCTTGAGGCGCTAATGGCTGCCAGATTACAGGTGATGCTGGATTTTCCGACGCCGCCTTTCTCATTAAAGATAACTCTGCGCATTTGCTTAACTCCATTGTTTAACAACGATGGCTGATTCTACCCAAATGTGAGGCTAAAGCGATAGTCCTGGATAAGGGGACGGACAGGGTGGGTATCAATCCGGGTTTTAGTTAGCTGTTGGGATAGAGCGGTTTAAGCCCTGCCTTGGCACTTTGCGGATTCTCTGTCTTGGGCACTATGGCACTGCGTATTAAATTCACCAACAGTTTTAAATCCGGTTGTTGCTCTGAACTGTTGTTATAGAGCGCCTGATCGAGCAGGTCGAACTGTTGCTGCAACTCTGGGTTATCCAGTAATAGGGCGACTTCAGCCAGCGTTTTAATTTTCTGCTGAGGGAAAATACAGCGGCCCCAGGCCAAAATACTATCCCGCAATGGGGGCAGGTCGGATTTCCGCGCCGCGCGTTCTATATTGGTGAGCAGCTGCTTGAGTTCCAGTCTGGCGCTATTTAAACCGCTCAAATCTTTCTGTGCCCTAGGAGTGGTTGGTCTGCGCAGCCAGATAAGTATCAACAGCACCAGTAGCAGCGCATTGCCCGCCAAGGATAGCTGCAGTGGTAGTGATGAACGCAGCTCTTGCATAAGCGATTTTGATGCCTCTGGCGCAGTCTCTATAGTCGGCCTATTTGCCCCAACTGCTGGGGTAGGCGCACTCATATAGGGATTTACTGTACTCACTTCAGCGGCCGCCACTTGGAGGGTTACCGCATCTAGCTTAGTGGTCTGCATACGCTGTTTACGACTGTCCCACCAACGCACTGTTACCGCTGGCAGAGTTATAGCTCCTGGGCGATTGGGCACTAGGGCAAAGGATTCACGGCGAATGCCGGTGACTCCTGATGCATCGGCACTGTCATCTAACTGGGGCTGGTCTGGATAAATTTTATAGTCGTCACTTTCCCTCAGGGACAGGGGCATTATTTGTGCGCCGGTGAGGCCTTTGGCGGTGATACTAATGTTGCGGGTTATGGGCTCGCCAACTTTTAGTTGATCCAGAGGGCTGCTCCATTGCTGATCCAAACGGATGCTACTGGCTGGCATCCAGTTGTCTATATCTATGTTGGCGGGTCTCGCCATTACATCGATCGTTTTGGCATCGGTGCTGCGGATAATACGATTGCCTCTGGCGCTAAAACCGCCGTAGCGATTATTGCTCGCTTCGTAAGCCGAAAAACGCAGGGCTGGGATTTGCAGTTTACCGCTGGCCTGAGGGAAGAGGGCGTAGACGATTTCAACCACCTGATAGTTTTTGCCGGCGACATTTTTTTGAAATTGAGTCTCTGAGACTTTTTGCATCAGTGCATCGTCAACCGTTAGCGGATCCAAGCCCAAATCGCTGAGTCGCACCGAGGTATAGAGCCGGTGGGTAAGCAGCAGCTGCTCCTGAATATAGATTTCGGATTTATCCACCAGGGTTTCGGTGTACACCGGCTGGCCCGCTGCAGAGGCAGCGGTGGCTTTGCGCACGGTAATTTCGATGGCGTTACTGATATCTTTTTTATACTTGATCGATGGCACCAACAGTCTGCCAGTGCGCTTGGGGGCTAGGAGTAAATTCCAATCGGTGTAGGACTGAGTCTGTCCATTGACCCGAGAATACTGCTGCTGACGGCTAGTGGAGAGAATCTCGAAGTCGCTCTCAATCACGGCGAAGTCTGGCTCGCCGATTAGGGCTTGGGAGTCTAGGCGCACTAAAAGCTGTAGGGTTTCATTGCTGTCGATAATGGTGCGGTCAGCGGTGGCTGTGAGGGTTGCCCAGCTGTGGCTGCAGAGGAGGGGCAAGATAACCATCAGCGCTATGGAATAGGCCCGTTTAAGCGGATTGTTTTTCATGTGCATCATTATCATTACTACCAACGCTCTTGCTGTTCATTATTGGGAGGGACGGGGCGGCGCGGCTCAAGGGCGCGCTGGCGAGATTGATAGCGGAATTTCTCCCGTAACAAGCCACCTGGGTCATCTGGAACCCGACGCAACCACTGTTCTAATTCTTGCTGGGCCTGCTTTTCGGCTTCAGTTTCTTCTTCGGTAGGCTCTTTCGTAAGGTCAACGGCATTCTGCTCTTGTTCCTTTGCCTCTTCCTGCTCTCGCTGTGCCTCTTCTTGCTGGGACTCTTGTTCTTCAGATTCTTGCTCTTCAGACTCTTGTTTTTCAGATTCTGGTTCTTCAAACTCGTCTGGCTCGCCTTCTTTTGCTTGGGGCTCTTGGTCTGACGGATTCTGTTGCTGGGAATCTTGTGGATCAGATTGTTCTTGATCCTGAGATTGCTGGTCCTGTGAATCAGATTGCTCGGACTCAGAATCTTCTGAATTTTCAGAGTCCTGCTGTTGCTCCTGCTCCTGCTGCTCCTGCTTTAGTTGCTCAAGCAGCTCTCTATTGGCCTGGGCATCCTCCATGTCAGGATTCAGTGCCAGGGCCTGATCATAAGCCTCTATGGCGGCATCTAGGTCTCCGGAATGGGCCAGGGCATTGCCGCGATTGTAGTGACTGTCGGCATCTTCGAACTCGAGGAATTCATTGATGGCTGTCTCGTAGTCTCCGGCCTTGTAGGCTGCGCTGCCACGCCATTCAGGGTCTTTAAACAGGCTCTGGGCCGTTGCCGCATCACCGCTTTCCAATACTTCATTGGCCTGCTGGTCGGCAGTTTTCCACAGGTCTTGCCAGCCAAGGGCCGAGGCGGGGTCGGAAAACAGCATTGGGGCCAACAGAATCACCGCAATATTGCCTTTGCGGAAACTTAGCAGGATGATCGGCAGCAATAAAAACGCCAGCCAAAATCCTTGGTCGTCCCAGAGATCAAAGGAGCGCTCTAACTCTTTGGTGGCGTCAGGAAATAATTCTTCAGTGGAGGCCAATAGCGCGTCTATATCGGAATCATCGGCGCTCATGCTGGCGTAAATACCGCCATTATTTTGCGCTAACATTTGCAGCGAAGCGGGGGATAACTGGGGGATAACAATTGCGCCACTACGATCTTTGGCAAAACCACCGGCGCCTGTTGGAATCGGCGCACCCTGCTCGGTGCCTACACCCAATATAGAGAGGCGGAATTTACCCGCTTTAGAGATCATCGACTGAATGCTATTGAAGGCCGAGCGCGACACCTCATCGGTGATCAACAGCAGATCCCCCTGCTGATAGCCGCCGTTAACCGCAAGCTCTAGGGCTGTCGCTATGGCGTCTTCGGTGTTGCTGCCGTACTCCGGTAATAGAGTCGGGTGCAATACCGGCACCAGACTGATAATGGTATTGCTGTCCTCGGTGAGGGGCGTCAATGTGTAGGCCGCGCCGCCGTAGACCACCAGTGCGCTAAAGCCTTCACTACGATTCTTGAGAATATCGATTAACTTGTAGCGCGCTCGTTCCAAACGGCTGGGTTTAACATCTTCAGCTAGCATCGACGGCGACAGATCCATAATCAAAATCAGCGCCGCGTCTTTTTTATGCACTGGTTGTGGCAGCTGCTGCCAGCTTGGACCGGCCAGTGCGAAACAGGTGATAATCCAGGCCAGTAGCACCCAGAGCATTCCCCGTTGTTTTTTACTGGTCTCGCCCTGCATTAAATAGGGCAGCAGTGCCGGATTGATAATTTTTTCCCAGTTCCCGGCGCTGCGTTTGCGCCATTGGGCTAGAGCCACTGCAATCAGTGCTGGAATCAATCCCAGCATTGCCAGCGGGCGCAGCAGATGCAATTGGCTGAAGTCGCTATTCAAAAACTCAAACACTGGACCCCCTGTTGTACTGCCTCGTGCCGCTGGTGAAGCCGATCAGCAGGCTCATAATAAACGCCAGTGCCAGGGGCCAATGATAGAGCGCGGCAATCGGCCGAATCATCTCGGCGCTCTGCTCAATGGGTTCTAGGCGATTAAGTTCTTCGTAGATAGCCACTAGCTCTTCAGGGTTGCGAGCACGGAAATATTGCCCGCCGGTAGCATCTGCTATGGCGCTTAAAGTCTTTTCATCGAGATCTGCTGAGGGATTGGTGACACGTTTGCCAAACAGTCCCCAGGACTCCTGTGTTTCAGCGCCTACACCTATGGTGTAAATCTTAACCTTGGCACGACTGGCCAGTTCGGCAGCTTTTAAGGGGTCCAGTTCACCGGAATTATTGGCGCCATCGGTGAGCAATATCACCACACGGTGGTTTTCCGGACGCTGCTGCAGGCGTTTCACTGAGAGTCCGATAGCATCGCCTATAGCTGTGCCATTGCCGGCAAATCCAAGCTGGGCTTCATAGAGTAATGTCTGCATGGTTTTGCGATCAAAGGTGAGGGGTGTCTGCAGATAGGCCTTTTCGCCAAATAAGATTAGCCCCAGACGATCTCCTTCACGCTCGGCGACAAAATTGCCGACCACGGCTTTTACGGCCATCAATCGATTTACCGTCTGACCCCTGAGCTGCATATCTTCGCGCTCCATACTGCCGGAGATATCCACTGCCAATAAAATATCGCGACCACTGGTGGGCAGGGATACTGGCTCGCCAATCCATACAGGTCGTGCAATGGCCAGCAATGTAGAGAGCCAGATAGTGCTGAGGATTAATAGTAGTAGTGACTTGCGCCAGGATGACGTGGCTGTCGAACTGCTGTTGCCCGCAGCATTGGCTAATAGCGGTGCGCGCAGGGCACGCATGCGCACTTCAGCAGGTTTGCGCAACCAGCGGTAAATAAGTGGCAGCGGCGCCAGCGCCAGAGCCCAGGGCCAGATCAGTTCTAACATGGGACGCCCAACTCCAGTTTGTCTTCCTGCATATGGCTCACAATCCAGATGCGGGCATCTTCAAATAGCACTTCAAGATCGGCATTCTTCTCGCTGGTTTGTTTAGCATAGAGAAGCTTTTGTAGTTCGAGAGTCGACTGGCCAAAGACTGTTTTATCACAGCTAAAACGCAAAAATTCCACAAAGGGTTCTATTGCCAAGCTGCTTGGCTGACGATTGGGGTAGGCGCAGTTGGCGGTCTGTTTTAGGAGTACAAACAGAGCTCGAAGCTGTTCTTGGGGATCAGTGCCAGCTTTGACCTGTTCTAGTTGCAGCAGTGCCTGGCGGCGATAATGTTTGGCTTTGTAACGGCGATAAAGCCATCTCAACAGCCAAACTGTGAGGGCAGAGCCAGCCAGTGCCAGAATCCACCAGCCCGGTGCCAGTGGCCACCAAGAGATCGGCTCGGGCAGATGAATATCCCGCAGTTGATCCAGTGGGTTCGGTGCCTGTTGGGCGCTTGCTGAAGACATAGGAGTATTGGCCATTAGCTGCGTCGACCTTTGCGGCGCTTGCCATAGGCTTGAGCCAGCACAGACATCACCGAATCAGCGCTATTAAACGGTAAGAGCCCAGCGGAAAGCTGTTGACTCGCCCGCTTAAGTTTCTGGCTTCGATCAATAAAAGCCTGCTCAAATTCACTGCGCAGTTTGTTATCAGCTGTATTCAATAGGGTTTGATGCTCTCCATCGCTCACTGCATAGAGCGCCGCGGGAGGCAGTTCAGTTTCAATGGAATCGAAGACATGGCAGAAGTTGAGGTTGCTGTGACGGGCCAATTCAAATAGCTGGCGCTCGCAGGCATCATCAAAATCATGGAAGTCGCTGACAATAAAAACCGTGGTGCCGGGCAGGGCAAAGCGCCGTGCCTCTTCGAGAATATGCGCCAGACTAAATTGATCGGGTGCCGGCTGCAGCAGTTGCTGACTAAAGTCTTGCAGCTGATGAATATATTGCAGCACCGCATGGTGACTGCGCCGAGATTTTACTTCGGCTTGCTGTTGCGCGCCAAATACCAGACCGCCAACACGATCATTGGCGCTGAGTCCGGCCCAGGCTAGGGCCGCGGATATTTCACAGGCGACAACGGACTTTAAGCGCTGACTGCCGAAAAACATCGGCCCACGGAGATCGCACACCACCAGTACCGGCCGCTCACGCTCTTCGCGAAAGATTTTGGTGTGGGGAACTTGGGTTTTCGCGGTAACCCGCCAGTCGATCGTGCGCACATCGTCGCCGGGTTGATAGATACGCACCTCATCGAAATCCATACCGCGACCCCGAAAGCTAGAGCGGTGTCCGCCGGCCATCATCTGCCGTGCCTGAACTCGGGGAAAGCCGGTGAGTTCACGGGCAGCGTAACGCAGACGCACCATTTCACTGAGGCTGGCGATGGCGGGATGATTGTCCTGTTCTGGGGGTTGATTCATTAGGCTGAGGTAACAGATTCCAGTAATGTATCAATCACTTGGTTAGCGGTTACGCCACTGGCCTCGGCTTCAAAACTCAGGATCAAACGGTGGCGCAAGACATCATGAGCCACGGCGCGAATATCATCTGGGGTAACAAAGTCACGGCCCTGAAGCCAGGCCAGTGCGCGACTGCAGCGGTCCAGTGCAATGGTGGCGCGGGGGCTGGCGCCATAGTCGAGCCATTTGGCGAGATCGCCGCCGTAGAGTTTGACGTCTCGGGTGGCGAGTATCAGCTGTA
>Ga0307488_10000966_pt1 | contig 23909 bp, 17 predicted proteins | sample SB02metaG_FD_202248 | JGI IMG/M metagenome (GOLD analysis project Ga0307488, IMG submission 202248) | Sea-ice brine microbial communities from Beaufort Sea near Barrow, Alaska, United States - SB 0.2 | ecosystem: Environmental > Aquatic > Marine > Coastal | place: USA: Alaska | collected... | reverse complement strand
ATGAAAAAAACGGCGGTCTATATTTTCAAAACTGGACAAGAATGTATCTTACGAATGTTGGGCCATATGTTGATGATAATGATTGGGAATGGCAGGTACAAAATTCAATGGTTAGACCAAGTACATCCAGTACTATATGGATAAAACCAATAGCAACTGGTTATATAACTATAAAAGCAAGAAAGAAAAACGAATGCGGGTGCGGTGATTGGATTTCACAAGTATTTAATAGTAAACAACTATCTGGAGGAAGCGCTAATTTCAGGTAAACGTCCTAAATTAATCTAAAAATAGCAGCTAAGTGCAAACTACAAAGTTAGTGCTTTTCTGCTATTTTTGTTTTTAGACTACTAATAGAAGCATATCCACAACATTACTGCAACTCCGTTAGTATATTCTCCAATTACAAATGCTCCTATGGTTGCAATAGACATTAGAATAAGCTCTGTAAAAACATCGCCTATTATAATACTTTTCCAACCTTCTTTGAACACAGGTAAGATCAACTGGTATACAAGCTATGCCGTACCAAATAATGCGAATCCAATAATTAGCATTATAAAACTTATGATTGCTGGCACATAAGCTTTATAATTATTAGATTGACCACTATGATTATGGCCATCACCTTGACTGTGTTCTGCTTTATGTGCTTCTAAATCTAGAACTCAAAGGTTTTTTTTCTTTTTAACCATTTTTGTTTTCTTTAAAATCAATCCAATTTTTAGGTTATTCCTTATCTTTCATATCAAAATACGTAACCTCTTATCTTGTAAAGAAATCAGTTACTTTAATTGCCCATTCTTGCCATTTCTTTTCGCCTACAATAACCATTTTACCATAATCAGATAAGTGTCAAGTATCTACCTTAATATTTTCCCACAATCCTTGAAGCTCATATCCGTGAAAATTTAGCATTTCAAAATAGAAATTAACTTTATTATGAGTTTTTAGCACATTATGAATTAAAGGATGATTTTTTTTACATCTTCTTTTAAAATTTTGCCTTCTAATTTCACAGCAATTAAACTGTTATTATTTGTATCATATATTTTTATTTTTTAACCATATAATAGAAAATTTAATACAATGGAAGTGCATAATTACCTACTGCGCTTATCACAAAAACCTTTTACCTCTATATTAATATCTTTAGCAACAAAGCTTTCTGGTGCTTTAATTTTAGGTGTTTTATATTCTGTTAAACAAACAGTTTCATTATGTTTATTACAATGAAAATGTAAGTGTAAATCGGTTTCAATTTCACAATTACCTCCTTTTTCACATAATGCATATTTAGTAATTCCTGTACCATGATCTATTTGATGCACTGTTGCTTTTTCTTCAAATGTTTTTACTGTTCTACATAATGTAGTTCTTTTTGCTTTTTCAAAAGCATCTTCTATATCACTTAAGGTTACAGCTATTTCTTTTTTTGCAAGAAACTTATAAATGAGTAAACGCATTGCTGTAGCACGTATATTTTTTGATATAAAAAACTTTTCTATTTAATTCATCTTTTTAGAATTAGTGTCCGTGACCAACTTCATCTTCGCTATTTTTTGCTTTTGCCAAAAGCGTAAAAGCATCATTTAAAACAATGTTTAAGTCTTCAATTTTAAGTGATTTATCTACAAGTGAAACTGCTACATAATTTTCTTCTTCATCACCTTTATTTACTTCAAGCATTTCAAAATCAGACATTGTTTGATTCCCTTCTTTACGATTTCCTTTAGACATAAAAATATATTGTTTCCCTTCAAAACGAACAATAGCTTCCTCTGGTACAGCATATTGTTCTAAAGTATCTACTTCAATATTTGCATTTACAAACATACCTGTTAGTAACTCTTCATTTTTTTCGTCTAAATGTCCGTGAATTGTAGTAGATCTATCATTACGAACATTATTCCCAATCAAAAAAACTTTAGCTTCCATCCAATTTTCAGGAGCATTAGATAGTCTAAAACGGATGCGTTGGCCCACTTTAATTAATGAAACATCATCTTCATACACTTTAAGTTCTATGTGTAAGTCAGATGCATCTGTAATATTCATTAACACATCTTGTGGATTAAAATATTTACCTATATTTATAAAAACGTCTCTTACAGTTCCATTTATTGGTGAATATATATTTACAATAGATGAAATTTTTCCATTTTTTACGCGTGAAGGATTAATACCAATTAATCTTAATTTACTTTCTAATGCTTGCATATTTGCCTTATTCGTCAAATAATTACTTTTCGATTTTTGAAACACTTTAGCCGAACTTACTTCTTCATCATTTAAGGTTTGCTGTCGATCATAATCTGCTTTCAAATAGTCGTTTTTTGCTAACGCTTCCAAATATGCTCTTTGAAATTCAATAAATTTAGGATTTTCTACCCTAGCAATTACTTGGCCTTTTTTTAATTTAGTTCCTGGAAGCATTGTGGTCTGTTTTAAAAAACCTCCATAAGGCACCGTTACCGAAATATTACCTCGCGGTGGCACATCTATCATGCCGTTTACAGAAATTTCGTGACCAATTTTACGTTTTTTAACTTTGCCAATTTTTATTGTAGTTTGTTTTAATTGCGTTTCCGATAATTCAATGTTATTGTTATTTTTTGCAGTAGTTTGTTCCGCCTTTTTTAAAGGTTGATCTCTACATCCTATTGCTAAAATTAGTACCGTAAATAATACTATATGATATGATATATTTTTCATCTTTTTAGTTATTTGCTGTCAATTTTTCAATTGTAATAATGGTTTGATTATATTGATTAATATATGTTAAATATTTAATTTGAATGATTAAAGCTCTATTTAATCCTTGCACATATTCTACATATCCAATTTCGCCTTCCTGGAAACCTCGTTGAGAACTTTTTAATAATAGTTTTGATTGCGGTAACGCATTCATACGATAAAATTCCAAATTTTCTTTATCTCTTTTTACTCTTTCAAAAGCAGTTTGTAATTGTGCTTGTGTGTAGTTAGTTACCGCTTCTAATTGCGATTCAATTTCCATTTTATGAATTTTTGCCGCTTTAATTTTAGCGGTATGAGATTTAAAAAATAGTGGAATACTTACACCCAATTGCACACCTGTAAAACGATCTTCAGCATCGTAAACTGTTTGCATACCATTTACTGTTTGTCCATTTCCATTAAACGATTGGTTAAAATAACCCAGAGTAATATCTGGCAACATTTTAGCGGATTCAACCGAGCGTTCCGTTTCTGCAATTTCAACTTTTGAATTGTAAAATGATAGCAAAGGATTATTAGAAACGGTTACAGTGTCCATTGCTTTTTCTGAATAAAAATGTTGAATTACTTCCAAATCTTCAACATTAATATCCACAAGCGCGTCAGAAAATAGTAAGTTTTGTAATTTTATTTGTGCCGCTTTAACCAAAGAAATATTGTTTTGCATCGCAATTTTAATATCTGTTAATTCGACATTTGCCGTTGCTTTTTCCAACGCATTACTTTCTCCTGTTTTAAAACGTAGGTTTGCGGCATATTGAAATTTTTGATAAATACTATCTTGCCGTTCTAAAACATTTTGTTTGCTTTTAAGATACCATAATTCATAATAGACCGATTTTACTTGTGCGATTAACCCGTTTTTAACCACCAATTGATTAATTTCACTAGCCTTTATTTTCGCTTTTGATAGCTTATTCTGATTAACATATAGCGTAGGAAACGCAAAAGTTTGATTAATACTAAACCGTGTGTCATTATCTACAATGCTATTGGTTTGCCCATATCCTAAACCAAGCGCTGTTTTTGGTAGATTAAAACTCGCTCCTTTTAGCGCTTGTTCTTGTTCTGTTTGCAATCTTGATATTTTAATATTTGGGTTATTTTCTAATGCAGTTTCCATTACTGCTCCTAGATTGTCATATACTTTTACTTGGGATGCGGTTTGTGCATTTACAGCGAACACGCTTCCAAAAAAGAATAAAAGCATTGCAATACCCGTTTTAGTTGGTTTCATTTTTATTTTTGTTTCTGAATAATAATAAAGAATTGGCAAAACGATTAATGTTAAAAAAGTCGCCGTAATTAAACCACCAATTACCACAGTAGCCAAAGGACGCTGTACTTCTGCACCTGAAGTTTGAGACAATGCCATGGGTAAAAACCCTAAAGAAGCCACCGTTGCCGTCATAATAACTGGACGTAAACGTGTTTTTGTACCTTTATAAATTCGTTCCAAAATATTAGAGACACCTTGTTTTTTAAGACTATTAAATTCTGCAATTAATACAATACCATTTAATACTGCAACTCCAAAAAGCGCAATAAATCCAACTCCTGCAGAAATACTAAAAGGTAAATCTCGAAGCCATAGTGCAAAAACACCACCGATTGCAGATAATGGAATAGCGGTAAAAATTAAAAGACCTTGTTTAATAGAACCAAATGTAAAATACAGTAAGATAAAAATAAGTAATAATGCCATTGGTACTGCAATAGCCAAACGCTGTTTGGCTTCCACCAAATTTTCAAACTGACCACCATAACTCACGCTATATCCTGGTGCTAAACTAACTTGACTGTCAATTTTTTTACTGATTTCTTCCACTACACTTTCTACATCACGATTACGCACATTAAAAGCGGTAATAATTCGTCGTCGCGTATCATCTCGTTGAATTTGATAAGGACCATCAATTATGGAAACAATCGCTACTTGTTGCAATGGTATTTGTTGCCCATTTGAGCCATTAATGTATAGATTTTGAACATCAGAAAGATTTGTTCTATTGTTCCCTTCTAAACGGACGACTAAATCAAATTGTTTTTCCCCTTCATAGACCAAACCTGCGGATGCACCTGCAAAAGCAGCTTGAATAGTATAATTAACCGATTGAATATTTAAACCATATTTTGCTAATTTAGCTCTGTCATAATCAATTACAATCTGTGGAACACCAGTAACTTCTTCAATATAAATATCTACTGCACCTTCAACATTAGCGGCTATTTTCCCTATTTGATTGGCATAGATTGATAATTGTTCTAAATCTTCTCCGTACACTTTTACAGCTACATCTTGACGAACTCCTGTCATTAATTCATTAAAGCGCATTTGTATAGGTTGTTGAAAACCAAAAGTAACACCTGGAATAACTGCTAACGCTTTTGCCATTTTATTTGCCAATTCTTCTCTGTTGGTAGCTGAAACCCATTCTGATTTATCTTTTAAAATAATCATTAAATCGGCAGCTTCAACAGGCATTGGATCTGTTGGTATTTCTCCAGAACCAATTTTAGAAACCACTTGCTCTACTTCAGGAAAATTATCTAAAAGTATTTTTTCGGCTTTAGTAGTCGCTTTTATTGTGTTGGAAAGTGAACTACCCGTCATGACTCTTGTTTCTACAGCAAAATCACCTTCTTCTAATGTGGGAATAAATTCACCACCTAATTTGGTGAAAACAACTAAAGAAATAACAAATAAGATGAGTGCTAATGAAACTACAAGTACTCTAATTTGCATCGCTCTTTTTAAAATTGGCTCGTAAATTCTGTAAAAAAATGTCATTATTTTATCAGAAATAGTTTCTTTGTGAGCTATTTTTTTGCTTAACGCCAGCGCAGACATCATAGGAATATAAGTAAGGGAAAGTAAGAACGCACCAAGTATAGCAAAACTTACGGTTTGCGCCATAGGTCCAAACATTTTACCTTCTGTACCTACCAAAGCTAAAATTGGCAGATATACAATTAAGATGATGATTTCTCCAAATGCTGCCGAATTTCTAATCTTACTGGCTGATTTATAAACTTCTTCATCCATTTCATTTTGTGTGAGTTTCCGTTTAATTTTTAATGCGCCTAAATGAAATAAAGTAGCTTCCACAATAATTACTGCTCCATCTACAATTAATCCAAAATCAATAGCACCCAAACTCATTAAGTTTGCTGACACACCAAAGAGATGCATCATAGAAAACGCAAATAATAATGCTAACGGAATTACAGAAGCTGTAATTAAACCCGCTCTCCAATTACCCAATAATAACAGTAGAATAAAAATAACAATAAGCGCTCCTTCCACAAGATTTGTAGTAACTGTTCCAATAGCATTATTTACTAATTTTGTTCGATCTAAAAAAGGTTCTATTACAACGCCTTCTGGTAGTGTTTTACTTATTGTTTCAATTTTACCCTTAACATCTGATATTACTTGTGCAGAATTTGCTCCTTTTAACATCATCACTATAGCACTAACTACTTCTCCTTCGCCATTTCTGGTGGTTGCTCCATAACGAATTGCAACCCCAGTTTGTACTTTTGCAACATCGCGTATTAGAATAGGAATGCCGTCTTCTGTTTGTTTTACTAAAATGCTTTCAATGTCTTCTATAGAAGCTACAAATCCTTCACTCCTAATAAATAAAGCTTTGCCATTTTTTTCGATGTAAGCGCCTCCAGTATTTTGATTATTCTTTTCTAAAGCATTAAAAATTTCTGAAATTGAAATGTTCATTGCGTTTAAGCGCTCTGGACGAACTGCTATTTCATATTGTTTTAAATAGCCACCAAAACTACTTACATCTGCAACTCCTTTAGTGCCTAAAAGTTGCCTCTTAATTACCCAATCTTGAATGGTTCTTAATTCAACCGCATCATACCGATTTTCATAGCCGGGTTTGGTAGTAACTACATACTGATAAATTTCTCCAAGCCCGGTAGTTAACGGTGCAATTCCTGGTTTCCCTATTCCTTTTGGTATTTGAGATTGGGCATCTGCAAGACGTTCATTAACTTGCTGTCTTGCCCAGTAGACATCAACATTTTCCTCAAAAACAATAGTAACTACCGATAAACCAAATCGCGAAAAGGACCGAATTTCATCAATTTTCGGAATGGTTGCCATCGTGAGTTCAATAGGAAAAGTGATTAAACGTTCTACCTCTTGTGCTGCTAGCGTTGGAGAAGTAGTAATTACTTGTACCTGGTTGTTTGTAATATCTGGCACAGCATCAACAGGAAGTTGTTTTAATGAATAAATTCCCGTAATAATCAACGCCAATGTGAGTAAACCAATAACCAATTTATGCGTTATGGAATACCTAATGATTTTATTGAGCATATAATATGATTTAAAAATATTTGAAAGACAGTTTTGCCTTATAGGTTTTAAGGCTGTAATTTTTAATATTCTCAATTATTTTGAGAATATCTATTTTTAAATCCGAGGTGGTTGAAATAAAGTATCTAAATATCCTAAAGAAAAAAAGGCATTATAATTATCGAAACGAAGGTTTTCGCTAAAATTATAATCTTCTAAAACAAACTGTGACTGATGTGTTATGAAATACTGGATATGACTGCATTGGTGGGAATTATGAACAGGTGCTTCATGATGATTTGAGTTATCATAATGCTCTTTTGAATTGTCATCATCGAGTACATAGTCTTTTATAATAAATTCAAAAAATGAATCTCCATCAAAGTTTTTGTGTTCTTGATAATGTGAATAGACTGCTGCAATTTTCTGAAACTCACAACCCATGCCTATGCTAGGCATAACTATCTGAAACATAAATAATATTGACAATGATTTTGATGTGATTAATTTCATAACGAAAACAAAGATATAAATTATTTAATGCAATGGTTGTGCAAAAGTATATTTGTCATTCCATACACATTTCACTTCTCTCCTATCGTAGTTTCGTAAAAAGCGTACTCCATTACATTTTTAAAGAACGATTTGAGAAGAAAAAAAATAAAAGAAAATTTAAAGTAACAATCTCGCTTTAACTCAAAGCAAAGGAACATAACACAGGACATTATAATACATTTTTAATTCGAGTATTTGATTACCATTTTCATAATAGGAGTATTTACTTTTAGAATAATAAGGAAATGTCATATTAACTATACGATCCAATCTCAATAATTTTTCATACTTTCTAAATCGCCAATTGCTATTTCCTTGGACAAATATGGTGGGTGTTTTTCAAAATTAGATTGAAAATCTTATTTGTCAAAAGAATTCTTTCTGCTATTCAAAGTACGTAAAGATGCTATCGTGAGAACTTCACTTCTTTCTAACAATGCACTTTCGCTTATATTTTAACTATAAATAACCGAAGTGATAAAAATTAACATAAATAAGAAAATTGTCTTTTTCGTCTTTTTCTGGCATTATAACATAAAAAATGGCAACCCATAACTAATCCATTTAATATTCATTCTTCGTCAAAGACCTCTCAATAATTGTATGCTAATTAGGAGGTTTAGAACTCCCTGAATTAACTAAAGACATGCCTCTAGTTTAGTTTTTTACTTATTTCCAATGATCGCTTTTACAAAAAGCGATATTTAATTTATTAGGCACGTGGGCATACAAATGTTTCATTTCCGTAAGGTTTTGTATCCGTTTTTTTTAGAGATATGGCCAAGGCTTTATTAAAATACGAATGCCATTGAATGTTTATTGAAATAGATTACATTGCAGCTGTGAATATTAGAACTGCAAACGTATTAAGGTTACACAGTTGTTCTGCTTTATTTTCAAAAGCATTGTAACCCCAATAAATATTACGAATATTGATTTAAAACTATTGCCTATGAATACCCTAATTTCATATATAACCATACTACTTTTTTTTATGTATTCTCACAGTGGGATATGCCAAGATAGCAAGATGCCATCTGTATTTCTAGAGGAATTAACTTGGACTGAGGTTAAAGCATTTATTGATAATGGAAACACTTCAATAATTATTCCTATAGGAGGAACAGAACAAAATGGACCTCATATGGTACTGGGTAAGCATAACTTTAGAGTAAAGTATATGGCAAAAAAAATTGCTCTTGGCCTTGGAGATGCATTAGTTGCACCTACAATAGCCCATGTGCCAGAAGGTAATATTTACCCCGCTGAAGGTTGGATGAAATACCCCGGAACGATTAGTTTTCCTGAAACCCATTATATGAAACTTCTTGAGTATTCATGCCGAAGCTTAAAAGAACATGGATTTATTGATATTTTCTTGATTGGAGATAGTGGAGGAAATCAAAATGGAATGAAAGTAGTCTCTGAAACACTCAATGATGCCTGGAAAGACTCTAAAACTAGAGTACATTTTGTTTCGGAATATTACGATAAACCCTATATAGATATAGAATTGACCAATTCTTTAATTGCAACCGGCATTTCCAAAGAGGAGCTTGGATCTCATGGCGGTGTGCTTGATGTCTCTTTTTTACTAGCAATTGATTCAAGTCTGGTAAGAATAGAAAAATTAACTCATAATGATTGGAGCAAGGAAAAGAAGTTGGAGATGGGATTTTCCGGTGATTTATCAAAAGTAAATATTGACATAGGAAACCGATTGATTCAAAAAACACTGGAAGTAAGTTTATTACAAATTGAATCGTTAAAGGTTGATAATAGGGAATAAAAACTGATTACAAAAAAGAACTAATATAAAAAAAGCGTTTCCATGTTTCCATTTCACCGTCGTTTCGCTAGTGCTATCTCATTCACATATATTCCCTACGTAAATCTATATAAAAACAAGACAACACTTTATGGCTCTTTCAGGAAATAGAACACATTGCAGAGATATAGAATATAACTGCAATAGGATTTCGGGCATACAATTATTAGCTTTAATTAAAAAAAATATGAAAAAACACACAATTACTTTAATCTTTATATTTATTTGTGCAACTGGTTTTGGACAATCTGAATGTAATACTACAATTAACTACGGAAATAATCTTTCTTCAGGGAAATATGCCCAAGTAAATGGAATCAAAATGTATTATGAAACTTACGGTGATCCAACGAAACAACCTTTATTAATAATACACGGAAACGGAGGTTCTGTTAAAAGTGGTCGATGCCAAATAGAATATTTTAAAAATGATTATTATGTTATCATTGCAGATAGTAGATTTCAAGGAAAATCAGAAAATGGAAATAAAAAATTAACATACAAGTTAATTACTGAAGATTATAATTCATTTTTAGATTATCTCAAGTTAGATTCAGTTTACATTATCGGTCAAAGTGATGGTGGCATTATTGGTTTACAACTAGCGATGAAGTATCCATCAAAAGTCAAAAAACTTGTGTCAATAGCACCTAATTTGAAACCTGATAGTTCCGCAATTCATCAATGGGCCATATCTATGACTACTAAAGATCTAAATGAGATAGAATTAAAAATAAAACAAGGAAATAACTCAAAGAAAACTATTAGAAATAGCGCGTTATTTAATTTAATGGATAAGTATCCTAACATTTTAAGTAAGGAACTTTTGCTTATTAAATCTCCTGTTTTAGTCATAGCAGCAGATGAAGATGCTATTAAACTGGAGCATATTCTTGAAATATATCAAAATATTCCAAATGCACAATTATTTATAATGCCAGGTGCAACACATTTTATGATACGAAGCGAACACAAACTTCTGAATCAAATAGCGAACAGGTTTTTAAGTACCCCATTTAAAAGACCAACAACAAAAGAAATAATATTAAAGGGTAAATAAAACAACTGCTAGCCTGTCTTAGCGCTTATACTGAGCGCTTGTACTGAGCTTTTGTCGAACTATGTCGAAGTATTTGGAAGTATGTTGAAGTATGTTGAAGGGTGGCGTACCGTTAGATTAACGCTATATGCCTTAATAAAAGCTATAAAATATAGCTAATAAGTGCGAAACTAAAAGGTTCTGGATTATTTGCCAAGACCGCCAAATTTTTAAATTTGGCTTTTAAAAATAAAATAACAGATAAACAAGTATCAATAAGACTAAGTCAAAATCTAGTGTAAAGCAACTGACTTTAACTTTGTAAACGATGTCCTTAGCGAGGCATAAAAATTAAAAAATTATGAGACTATTTAAAACAACTTTATTTATTGCCTTTATTTTATTAAACATGCAAAGTAATCTCAATGCTCAAAACATTACTATTATTCATGCAGGAAAATTACTTGCAGTACCTGGAGAGGGAGTTATTACAGAAAAAACACTAATTATTGAAAATGAGGTGATTTCTAGTATTAAAGATGGCTTTCTAAGTCCTACTGATTTAGGATTTACTAATGATAGTGTTAAGCTTGTAGATCTTAGCAAAAAGTTTGTAATGCCTGGATTTATAGATATGCATACTCATATTACAGGAGAGCGTGACCCAAAAAAAAACCGACACCAATGGACAACACTTAATGATGAGGATTTTGCATTTGCTGCAATTCCATATTTAAAAATAACATTAGATGCTGGTTTTACAACAGTAAGAAATTTAGGGGCAAGTTATACTAACATTAATGCTATAAAAAGAGCTATACAAAAAGGAATAATTGAAGGCCCAAGAATTATTGCTTCAACTGGAGCAATATCAGCCACAGGTGGTCACGGGGATTTTCACGGATACAAATCTGAAATTCTAGACGCTCTTGATGAAAATGTTGGTATTTGTGATGGTTCCGATGACTGTAGAAGAGCAGTTCGAGCCCTTGTAAAGCAAGGAGCAGATGTTATTAAAATTACAGCAACTGGAGGTGTATTAAGTAATACCTCGGCTGGTGTTGGACAACAATTAACGGACGAGGAGTTACTCTCAATTGTAGAAACTGCCCATGCTCTTGGGAGAAAGGTAGCTGCACATGCTCATTCCGCAGATGGTATAAATGCTGCATTAAAAGCGGGTGTTAATTCTATAGAACACGGCTCATATTTAAATGACGAATCTGTTAAACTTTTTAATAAAACAAACGCCTATTTGGTTCCTACATTGCTAGCAGGTGTTTGGCTAAGCGAAGAAATGGAAGTTAATGATAATATCCCTCCTGCTATACTCGAAAAAATTAAACAAGTAGTTCCTGTAGTTGAAGAATCTTTTAAAAGAGCCTTAAAAGGCAATGTAAATATAGCTTTCGGTACAGACTCGGGAGTAAGTAAACATGGTGCAAATGCAAGAGAGTTCGTATTAATGGTGAAATATGGAATGGATAGTGAAGAAGCTATTAAATCAGCCACTGTAAATGCCGCAGAATTATTGGATCTGTATGATGAAATTGGGTCTATAGAAAATGGAAAAATAGCCGACATAATTGCTGTTGATGGCGATCCTCTAACAGATATTAATATTTTACTAAATGTTCAATTTGTTATGAAATCAGGTCTGATTGTCAAGAATTAACTGGCTATAACAAAGTGTACAAGCCAAAAATACAATTGGAAATTAACTAGTAAAACTTTCCTAAATGACCATTTTAAGTAAAATCAAACTTACCCTTTTTATATTTCTATTATTAATTTCTAGTAATTCCATCTTTGGTCAAAAATTAGAGCCAAAAGAAAGAATATTAGAGCCAGACCATACAATTACTTCAAAGATATTGGGAAGAGATTATCAATTATATATTTCGTTCCCTAAAAATTATTCGACAAAAGACAGCATTTCTTATCCAGTGTTATATGTTTTGGACGGTAAGTTTGTCCTTCCCATAATTAGAGCAACAAGAATCTTTATTAAAAACGATATAGAAGAGTTTATCATTGTAGGGGTTAATGCTTCAAACATTCCTTATAGGTATGAAGACTATACGACCTCTGTGTCTACTTCTGAAGACGAAAAAGAGGAAAAAGAACGTAATGTACCTAAAGGATCTGTTAAATCTATAGCAGCAGCTACATATCTTGAATCCCTTAAAACAAAAATAATTCCATTCGTAGATAAGAATTACAAAACTAGTGCTGATCGAGGTATTTACGTACACTCCTGTGGGGCTTGTTTGCCGCTTATTGTTTAGTAAATTCTGATGGGTATTTTATTCGATTTAGCATCAGTAGTCCTGCACTTTGGTGGGACAATAAGAAATTATTAAACCAAGCAGTTACTCAAATCAAGGAAAATAAAACGAATGATTTACCACAAACTAAAGTCTTTATTTCTGTTAAAAAAAAGGAAAGCCCACATATGGTATCACCAATAGTCAAGTACCGCAAATATCTTGAGTACCGTAATTATGACAATATAAATTTGCAGTAGCAAATATTTAAAAAATAAATACATGGATAAACACTACCGCTACGTATCTATAGAACACTATCTGTTTTGTTAGTAAAAATAAATGAAGATTCACTGAAGTAAAAAACACTATAGCCAATAGTTTGCATAAAGTTTAGCGGTAAACTGAAATTTTCTACTTCCGAAATCTACTACGATTCTTAGACTAGACCGTTGGCATTCATTTTCTCTTAAGTATTTTAAAAAAAACAATAATTGTATTTATCTATTTAAATTATCTTAATATAAAAATATAAATTTACTCATGAATCATAAATTATCTCAAAAAAATAGATTCACAAAAGCACATACACAGAATTATAGACAATCTTTTGCTTTAAATAGAAATGTATCGGGTTTCAATATTCAGAAGAAAGAACTTATTTACACCATAGTTTCGGATAAATCTGACGGTGCTTTTATTTGGGATATTGACGGTAATAAGTATATCGATTTAACGATGGGTTTTGGCTCTATACTTTTTGGCCATAATTATTCACCCATTTGTAAAGTAATTGAAGAACAACTAACTAAAAGCTGGTCTGTTGGACCTATATCTCCATTAGCTGGAATACTCGCTAAACAAATCACAACGGCTACAAATACAGAAAGAGCAGCTTTTTTTAATTCTGGTACAGAAGCAATTATGGTTTCTTTAAGAGTTGCAAAAGCAGTAACAAAAAAGAAATATATTGTTTTTTTTAAAGGAGCATATCATGGTACATTTGATCCGTTACTTACTCTAAGAAGAGATCAACAAACAAATATTGCAAAAGAATCTATTCCTGGAATTACACAATCTATTTTAAATGAATCTTATGTTTTTGATTATGGTGCGGAAGAATCTTTAGATTTTATTAAAAAAAATAAGGATGAAATCGCCGCTGTTCTTGTTGAACCAGTTCAGAGCAGAAATCCTGATTTTCAACCAATTGAATTTTTAAAGAAAATACGAAGTATTACCGAACAGAATGACATTGCACTTATTTTTGATGAAGTAATTACTGGTTTTAGAATTGATATTGGAGGTTGCCAGAAACTATTTAATATACAAGCTGATATTGTTACTTATGGAAAAGTAATTGGAGGAGGTTTACCAATTGGTATTGTCGCTGGTAAAACAAAATTTTTAGATGCTATTGATGGAGGCTTTTGGCAATATGGAGATCAATCAATTCCAAAAGTAAAGTCAACTTTTGTTGCAGGTACATTTTGTCATCATCCTTTAGCAATGGCTGCATCCTTAAAAACATTAGAAATACTCACGAATAATAACGGTCAATTACTAAAAGAAATAAACATTAGAGCATCTAATTTTTGTCATAGAATGAATGTGTTTTTCAAGGAAAACTTTCCAAAGTTGTCAATTGTTCATTTCGGGTCCTTATTCCGATTTGTAACTCCTGGAAAATATAAAGAACTTTATAATCAACTTCTTTTAAATGGAGTTTATATTTGGGAAGGTAAAAACTGTTTTATTTCAGCAGCACATTCAGATGACGTAATTGCTAAATTGGAAGATAAAATTAAGTTAAGCTGTAAACAATTAGAAGATAACGGTATTATAAAAACACGAGTTTAAGCAATTATGAAAAAAGAGATCCTATTTACTGACGGCAAATATTCAATTCAAAGACATCAAGGTATTCCTAAAGAAGCATTTCGTTTTTTAGATAGTATTGCTTGGGGAAATGAGGGTGCTATCTATGAACACAAAAATACAGAAGAAAATATTAAATTAATAAAAAACCCAGTACTCCTAGCAATATTTGAAGGTGAAACAATAAGAGCTACTGCTGTTTTTTGCATGACAACTGTAACGACTAATCGTGAACAGTTTAATTGTAATTATGTAAGATATTTTGCTTCATCAAAAGAAATACGGGGCAAAGGAGTTATGAAAAAGTTTTCTATAAAAGTGATGGAATTAATTCGCGAAAATGAAAAAGAAAAAACCATTTATTTTGCTTGTATAGAAAGAGCAAACAAAAGTTCTTATAAAGTGGTAGAAAGTGCTGGATATAATCCTTTAGGCACCGTAAATACATTAGGCTTTAGTCGTTTTTTTCCGAAGAAAAATAAAAACATGATGCAAATCAACACTAAACAGCAAAAAGCAGAAGTTTTAAATTTACTTAAGCAAACCTATCAAAACCATGCTTTGACCCAATTCGATTCTTTATTTATTCGAAACAATTATTTTGTTATTCGAGAAAAAGGACAAATCATAGCTGGATGTCAATATCACCGTACACATTGGGTTATTAACAATATGAAAGGTTTTACGGGGAAAATAATAATGAATATTGTTCCCTTAATACCAGTTATTAATAAATTATTTAATCCAAAGCGATTTGAATTTTTAGCATTTGAAGGCCTCTATTTCAAACCTGGTTATGAACAACAATTATATGCTTTATTTGAAGGTTTACTGGCTAAGGAACAATTAAAATCTTCTATGTTTTGGTTGGGAAACACCTGCCCAATTCGTGAAAATATTTTAACAAAAGGTAAATTAGGGATGATTCATTCTTTTATAAAAGATTCTGATGTTCAAATTATGGCCGCTTATAAAAACATAAATAAAACTAAAATTGAGAATTTAAAATCGAAACCTATATATGCTTCAGCTTTTGATTATATTTAAATTAATTTCATGAAAGAATATGAGAATTTCGCAAAATTACTAGTCAACCCTAATGGTTCAAACCCTATTTATAATTGCCTCCTAAATATAAATAACGAAAAAAGGAATATCAATTATACTATTGCTCTGGGACAAATCGGTGCTTCTGGTAAAAAAATAGCTAGCAATTATCGTTTTCGAACAGGGAGTATTTCCAAAACGTTTACATCAACTATTATTTTACAGTTGATGGAGGAGGGATTACTAAAATTAGAAGACTCTTTTCTAAATTGTTTACAAAATGATGAAACAAAAAAAATCTTGTCAGAAATATTATTTTGTGATACTATTAATTATTCTAAACAAATAACAGTTAAAAACTTACTACAACATAAAAGTGGGTTAAAAGATTGTTTTTCTGATGATGGAAGATTTTTTGAGAATATCAAAAAACATCCAAATAGAAATTGGAATTGGAAAAACATTTTAGAGACGTATTTTACATATAATTTACATAAAAAAGGTATATTTAAACCAGGGGAAAGCTTTTATTATTCTGATACCAATTATTTGCTATTAGCGATCTTAATTGAAGAAATAACAAGCAAAAAATATTATGAAGTCCTGGAAGAAAGAATACTAAACCCACTCTCCCTTAATGACACTTATTTAGAATTTCACCAAAAGAAAAAAGGTTCTACTCCAATTATATTTCCATATCACGGTGCGAATTCACTAAAAAATGTAAACACATCCTTTGATTGGGGTTGTGGTGGCATAATATCATCAACAAGAGACTTGAATGTTTTTATGAGATCACTTTTAACTGGTCAATTATTCAATGAGATGAAAACACTCAAGCAAATGATTGATTTTGATGATGACTCCATTGTATCATCTCCAAAAAAAAGGGAAATAAAGTATGGGTTGGGCATTCAACAAAAGAAAATAGGAGTACATAATTTTATTGGTCACAATAGTGCTTATGGAGGAATGGTATTTTATAATTTGGAAACAGAGACTAGTTTAATTCTTAATATAAATCAAGTTACAGCACCTCAAAAGGCTGAATGGCTTCTAAAAAAAACGGTTGAAGCTTTTTTTTATAAAAAAATAGATAAATTATTATAAACGAAATGCCAATAATTATGCATTTGGCATGCCGATAGGCCAACGCTATACTTCGACATACTTCGACATAGTTAGACAAAAGCTCAGTACAAGCGCTCAGGGCAGGTTGCCTTGTTGACTGATCCATTGCTTCGATAAGGAGCTATGCAACAAAATATAAATAAGTCTTTAACTTGCTGTAACCTCTTTTAACTAAAATTACGCTTTTATTCTTCACTTTAACTGTAAGCTAAATTAGTACATCCACCCGGCGTGTACTTCGCTATAAGCGGCATGACAAAAGGGCAAGATTATAAAAATTAAACTTGCCCCTTTTATATTTCTATTATTAATCTCTAGTAATTCCATCTTTGGTCAAAAATTAGAGCAAAAAGAAAGAATATTGGAGCCAGACCATACAATTACTTCAAAGATATTGGGAAGAGACTATCAATTATACATTTCTTATCCTAAAAATTATTCGATAAAAGACAGCATTTCTTATCCAGTCTTATATCTTTTGGACGGTGTATGGATCTTTCCCGTATTCAGCGGATCAAAAGAACTATTGGATTATAGAAACGAGATAGAAGAGCTTACCATTGTCGGTATTAGTGCATCAGATTTACCTTTTAGATCACAAGACTATTCGACTTCTGTATCTACTTATGAGGATGAAAAAGTGGGAAAATACGTAATGCACCCAAAGGATCTGTTAAATCTATAGCAGCAGCTATATATCTTGAATCCCTTAAAACAAGAATAATCCCATTTGTAGATAAGAACTACAAAACTAATGCTGATCGAGGTATTTTCGGTTACTCATAAGCCGGCCTGTTTGCGGCTTATTGTTTAGTAAATTCAGATGGGTGTTTTACTCGATTTGGCATCAGTAGTCCTGCACTTTAGTGAGACAATGAGAAATTATTAAACCAAGCAGTTACTCAAATCAAGGAAAATAAAACGAATGATCTACCACAAACTAAAGTCTTTATTTCTGTTGAAGAAAAGGAAAACCCACATAGGGTATCAAAGATGGTCAAGTACAGCAAATATCTTGAGTACCGTAATTATGACAATATAAATTTGCAGTGGCAAATATTTGAAAAATAATCACATATATCAGTGGTATCGGCAAGTATGAGTAGAGTACTATATGTTTTGTATAGTAAAAATGAATGAAGATTCACTGAAGTAAAAAAACACGACAGTAAACAACGTAAAAATTAATTGCTTACTTTGTATTTACTTACGAAAACCCTTCCTTTAAAAACTGATATACTGAGTGCTTGTACTGAGAACTTCAATACACTCAGTTAACATTTACAGAAGCAAACCCATCCTCTTTACACCCCAGACCCCTTGCCAAGAAATAAATTAAATAATGGTTTTAACCTCTTAAAAAGTCTTTTTACTAAGCAGTGTATTCATCGCTTCACTCATTTTCTTTTGAATCCCCTTTCCATAAGGAGCTTGTGTGACATTCATATTAGAATGCCCAAGCAATTTAAACACAATCTCCATGGATACATCATGAAACAAAAGCGCCATAATGCTTACGTTTTTTTTAAAGATCTTTCCCCCTGTTTCTAATAGTCCATTTATTAAAACACGAAGCCCTTTGAATGCTTACTGAAATAGAATACATTGCAGGGATATATAAATAACCGCAATAGAATTGTGGTTATAGAATTGTTTTGTTTCATTAAGAAAAACTAAATATGAGTGACATAAAAGAAATAACTGAAGCTCTGATTAAATTCAGAAATGAAAGAGACTGGGAACAGTTTCACAATCCTAAAGATCTCGCTGTTGCTCTTAACATTGAGGCAGGTGAACTTTTAGAAAACTTCTTATGGAAATCTCATGAAGAAGCAGATAAGGAAAAAGTAAAAGAGGAATTAGCTGATGTTCTTGCTTATTCTCTTCTGTTAGCTGAAAAATATGGATTTGATGTCAAAGATATTCTACTCGACAAAATCAAAAAGAACGGAGAAAAATACCCAATAGAAAAAGCAAAAGGGACTGCTAAAAAGTATAATGAATTATGATTTCATCTTTTGAATTGTCTGTTGAAGTTTCGGAACCATATGATTTTAATAAAAGTGCATTAGAAATAATAAATAAAAATCAATGGGTAAAGAACCAGTGGCCTTTAGTTTATTTTATCCAAAACGATTCTAAGCGAGTTGCTTATGTTGGAGAATCAACTAACTTTTCGAACAGGATAAAGAATCACTTAGCCAATCCAAAAAAAGCCAATGCTTTCAATCAAATTTCAATTATTGGCTCTGACAAATTTAACAAGTCTGCTACGTTAGACCTTGAATCAAAATTAATCCAGTACATCTCGTCAGAGGGCACTTACGAATTACAGAATGGTAATCATGGCTTGATTAACCATAATTACTATCAACAAGATTTATATAAAGACCTATTTATAGATATTTGGGCTAAACTAGTAGAAAAAAAAATAGTTAGTAGGTCTCTAAAAGAGATAGAAAACTCTGAATTATTTAAATATTCTCCATATAAATCACTTAATGAAAATCAATACAACTCTGTATTAGAGATAATTCAAGCACTATCAGAGAAAAACGCGGCTCAAATCTTCATTGAAGGTAGTGCTGGGACTGGTAAAACAATTCTTGCTACTTACCTATTAAAGTTACTTGATTCTGATGTTTCAAACACTAGTAATGATGATTTTAGTGAAAATGAAATTCAGGAATTAAACTTAATACGAGACTTTCAAACTAAATATCCCAAAGCAACAATTGGTTTTGTCGTTGCAATGAGTTCTCTCCGTAAAACACTGCAAAATGTCTTCGCAAAGACTCCAGGTCTAAAAAAATCAATGGTCATTAGTCCAACACAAACCTTTAAAAAAGAATATGATTTACTTATAGTAGATGAAGCTCATCGCTTGCGGAAATATAAAAATATTAGTTGGAGGGGAGCTTTTAAAAAATGTAATCAAAAATTAGGCCTAAATGACTCTGGAACTGAATTAGATTGGATAATTGCTAATAGCAAAAATCAAATATTTTTTTATGATTCAGCTCAATCTGTAAAACCTTCTGATATTGACCAATATCGATTTGATGAGTTAATTTCAGCAAAAGATTCGGCTTCAATTGAATTAAAATCACAAATGCGTTCACAAGGCGGCAATGACTACATAACTTTTGTTGATGATCTATTGAACATAAAACGTGACACAAAAAAATATTTCGCTCCTGAAAATTATGATCTTCTAGTTTTTAATTCTTTACAAGACTTATACTCAGAGCTTAAGATTAAAGAAGATGAATTCAAATTATGTCGACTTGTGGCTGGTTTTGCATGGCCTTGGATTTCTGACGTTAGAGGCACAACCCCTGATGCAATGGACATTAAAATAGATGGCTTAGAATTTCAATGGAATAGAACCCCTGAGGATTGGGTGAACTCACCGAATGCATTTGATGAAGTTGGCAGTATTCATACAACTCAAGGTTATGATTTAAACTATACAGGAATAATATTCGGTGAAGAAATAATATACAATAAGGCAAGTCAAAAAATTGAGATTGTAAAAGAAAAGTATTTTGATAAATACGGAAAACAACAAGCGACTGACGAAGATTTAAAAGCCTACATCATCAATATTTATAAAACTATAATGTATCGAGCCATTAAAGGTTCATTCATATATGCTTGTGATAAAAACCTACGCGAATATTTTAAAGAGCATATTCCAACGTTTAAAAAACAGGGCACATTACGAATCTTTAATTTCAAAGATGTTAAGCCATATGTAAATGCTGTACCTCTTGTCGATATTTATGCTGCAGCTGGTAGTTTCAGTGAAAAACAAATTTCTTACGAGGATTTTGAATGGGTTGAGCTACCAATGAACATATCTGCTAAGGAGGGTTACTTCGTTTGTCAGATTATTGGAGAATCTATGAATAAGAAAATCGAAAATGGTGCTTGGTGCTTATTTAAAAAAGACACTGGCGGGTCGAGAGAGGGAAAGATTGTTTTAGTGGAAGATTACAATATTCAAGACGCTAGCTTTGGTGCAGGATATACTGTTAAAACATATCACAGTAAAAAAAAAATATCAAATGAAAGTTGGTCTCATGAATCTATTATTTTAAAACCTTATTCATATGATTCTAAATTTAAAGATATTGTACTTGAGGGTGATAAGATTAATTCTCTAAGAGTAATAGGAGAATTCGTCACAACATTAGATATTTGAAGAAAAAATAATAAAATGAAAATACAACAATGTTTATAGTGCATAGCACCCTTCGGGATGCTAAAACACCATACACCAAAGTTACCTTTTAAGTAAAATCGACTAATTTTAAATATAATTATGAAGAAATCATATTTTTTAAATCTACTGTTATTCATGTTGAGTTTGTCTGTCAATGGACAAAGTGTAATTAAAAAAGAGAAACAATTATCAACGGAAATAGATAATTACATCAAAGTTGAAATGGAAAAAAGACAAATACCAGGTCTTGTTTACGGAATATGTGAGGACGAAAATCTGATAGAAGTTGCATCTTATGGATATGCAGACTTACAAAATCTAGGCTCAGTTCAAAACAATACCGTTTTTGAATTAGCCTCTGTTACCAAACAATTCACAGCTGGTGCTATAATGCTCCTTGTTCAAGATGGTAATTTGAGATTAACCGATCCTATAAATTTATATATTGAAAATTGCCCAGCAGCTTGGAACGAAATAACAATAAAACACTTGCTTACTCATACCTCCGGATTACCTGGCATGGGCAAAGGCAATACAGGTGCTCTTTCTTTAAGCCCAAAGGAATATATACAAACAATTAGTACCCAAAATATAACAAAACAAGTTGCGTACGAAGTAGTAAAAACTGACACATTAGATTTTCAACCAGGCGATCGATATAGTTATAGTGATACTGGCTATTTTCTCCTTGGTTTCATTATTGATAATATTTCAGGTAGTTACAGAGAATTTATTCAAAACAGGATTTTCGATCCAGTAGGAATGAAATCTTCATATATTCTTGACCGTATATCAGTTAACAAGTTTGAAGCAAGAGGCTATACTTTAAGAAATGGTGAAATTGTTAACATCCAAAGATCACGAGATCATGAAATCCCGTCGCATTTCGGGATTTTTTCAAATATTGAAGACTTACAAAAATGGGATAAGGTATTAAATTCTAATACTTTATTCACAAATGAAAGTAAAACTTTAATGTGGAAGGATACTAAATTAAATGATGGGAGTTTTACAGGTTATGGTTTTGGTTGGAGAGTGAAAGAACTAAACAAAAAATTAATTGTAAGGCATCAGGGAGTTACGGGCACTGAAATTATCAAATTTGTTGATGATAAATTTACCGTTATTGTATTAACAAATCTAGGAAATGGTCGCTTTGATCGAGTTAATTCTTGGGGACTAGCGCAAGGAATTGCTGAAATACTAGAGCTTATTATTAAAGATGATTGAAACAAAAAACCTATTAGTAACAAAGAACTGAGATAAAAAATAAACAATTTCTTCGTTAAATTTAGACAGTTATTCTCTGGTAATGTTGACGTAGAACAAATCTCCTTTGGTCGATTTATTTCCAATTCAACAAGGTGAAAATATCATTATTTCATTTTTAAAATTACCCTGATTTTAAAACTAAAACATATGTTGCATCATAGGAAATCCCAGACTTTTCAATCGCAAAACATTGTTTTAATAGTTTATTAGAAACTGCTATTAAAGCTAATTTTTTGCTTTTTCCTTTATTAGTAATCCGTTCAAATATCTCTATACAAGATTTGTTGCGCCTGCCTGCCGCAGGGAGGTGTTTATGCACTCATTGCACATAAAAAAAGTAAATTTCTTAACTTTCTATTACCCACTTTACTGATTCTTGCTCTTCCCTTACGCTACTCCCAGATTCTCTGATTGTTGGAGTGATGCCAACATAGCTACACAATTGTGAAGCTGTTTCAAACTTGCTAAATCCATCGATAACTACAATTAAAAACAGTGCTATTTTTAATCCGATTCCTGGAATACTTTGCAATAATGTAAGTTGTTCTTGTTGGTCCTTTTTGACTAAAGACAACAACTTCTCCTCTATTCCTTTCAACTCTTTATCTAAGTATTTCTTCGTTCTTTTTAAAGATCGAAAAACATAAGATGATGGAATTCCTAACACTTCTTCGCCATGAATCCTGCTCTTAGTAGCGGTTCTTGTCTTTAACAAATTGTCCATTAATCGAAACAATTGTAAGCATTCACTTTGAATGTCTGTAAGTGCATTGTACAATTGAACACCCTGTGTTAAGCCATAATTACAAATTGCTTTTGCATCACTTTTATCTGTGTTAACTTTAGCTAACTTCATTTGGATAAATCGCTCGACAGATAAAGGCTTTACAACAGAAACAACAACCTCTTTTTTATACAAAAATTGAGCAAATCGATAGTGATAATAACCTATCGCTTCCATAACCACTAAACTATTTTTTGATCCTGTTTTGTGAAACTTCTTAAAGCCTAATTCACTGTATTTCAATTGTAAATGATCCTGTTTACTACCATAACAATCAAAGACATTTTTGCTAATGTCAATTCCAAAAGTTTGTGTTTTTTACCTTATATACACCTCTACTCTTGCAGCTCTATTAATACCCATATTGTTTTGACAACACTTAGCTTTGTCACCAGCAGAATAATTACCGAAACCTGTTCCCATACCAATTCCTCCTGAAACGTCATTAGAACCTTGATCACCACTTGGGTATAAGCCTGCTGAATTCTCGTTCCATGCAAAACCCCATCTAACTTTAGCTCCAGAATTTACATTATAATTAAAGCCATAAAAACGAACTTGTGTTTGTCCAGAAAAGGCACTTCCTTTTCCTGAATATAAGTTTGCATCAGAAATAAAATTGTTAGTAGTATTAGTAAAAAAACTAATAGGAGTAATCTTAGCTCCAGAATTAAAATTATTTTGCAACCAGCTCCATGTAGAGAGATTATCTATACTACCGCTTTCTGCAGCTACATTTGGAATATCTGGCCATAATGCCATTACATCCTTAGCTAAATACCCATTCATCACATCG
>Ga0307488_10000964_pt1 | contig 23917 bp, 14 predicted proteins | sample SB02metaG_FD_202248 | JGI IMG/M metagenome (GOLD analysis project Ga0307488, IMG submission 202248) | Sea-ice brine microbial communities from Beaufort Sea near Barrow, Alaska, United States - SB 0.2 | ecosystem: Environmental > Aquatic > Marine > Coastal | place: USA: Alaska | collected... | reverse complement strand
CGATTGAAAAGGCGAAATCGCTCAAAGCGGAAACCAAGCGCAGAGTCGACGCCAAGACTCCGGGGAAATCGGTCCGGACACGGAATTCGGAAATCGCGCCTGAACGAAATCCATCAAAAGCGGTTGCGGTGAAAGCCGAAAGGAAACTAACGTTTGACCTCCTCCAAACAACCGCGGAAATGGAAACGCAAGCCGCCACGGTGGTGCAAACGGCGTGGCGCGGGTGGACCTGTCGCGTTGATTTCGCGCTCGTGCGATGGGCCACGGTCACGGCGCAGGCGGCGGTAAGAGGCGCCAACGCCAGACGCGCGTTCGTGACGCTGCGACACGCGGCGGTGGCGTGCCAGCGCATCGCGCGTGATACGGCGCAGGCGCGCAAAGCGACCTTTCGAGCAGAAGCGGCGACACTCCGACGAAGACGCGCCGCGATGGGGGCGTCGGCAGCTGCGCCTGCTCGTCTCTTAGCAGCTGCGCCCGCTCGAGTAGCAGCAGCGCCCGCTCGAGTAGCAGCGGCGCCCGCTCGTCTCGCGAGAAACGCGTTTCAAGCTACTGCTCGCCGCGCGCGAACCTCGTCCAACTCCGCGCTCGCGTGGTCCACGGCGTCGTCCGTGGGGGCGTCTTCCGAGGACGAAGCCGAGGAGGCGTACGCCGGCTTCGAAGACGCCGCCACGTTGTCTGACCAAGACGACGGTAACTCATCGCAAGACTTGTCAAGGTTTGACCAGGGCCATTTCGAGAGCGACGAGTACGAACCGCGCGAGAACAAAGGCTTCGCCGCCGCGACCGCCGCCGCCGCCGCGCTCGCGGACGCGCGGTCCCTCGGCGACGTCCGCCACGCCCTGGGTGCCTTGGCGCTTGCTGTCCAAGCTTCCGCCGGCGGACGCGCTGGCGCGTCCTCGCAACACGCGTTGCGCTCGCTGCTGCGCACCATGCGCCGGTGCGACCGCGGCGAGAAACACGCGCCGGTGCTGGCGTTGGCGTACGAAGTTTTGCGCACGCTGTCGTTTGACGAAACCGGACCGGGCGCGAGTTGTTTGTTTGCGCAAAAAGACACCCTGGTGACACTCACGGAGCACATGCAGATCTTCCGGGACCGGCCTGAGGTGGTTGGCGCGGCGGCTGTGGTGCTGGGGAATTTGTGTCGTGACACGCAAAGGGCGCGAGCCGTGGCGCGAGCGGAGCGCGGGCGCACCGCGCGACGCATCAAGGGCATCGCCGAGATTCTCACGAACACGCTCGCCGCGCGGAAAAGCAGGGGGGCGGGGTATGGGCAATCGCTCGGCGAAGACCGCAAAGCGAGGGAGGAACACACTTACGTCGTCGCACTAACGCACACCGTGCACGCGATGACGGATTTGGTGACGCAGTTGGCGAGGTGCGAAGGCGAGGTTGTTTACGAAAGAGTCACGGCGCGTGTTTCTTTTTCGCGACCGAACGAGGAAGGTGTGGAACCCTTCGTCGCGCCGTCGGTTCCAATCGCCGCCGCGGCGCCGGCCACGAAGTTCAAATCAGCGCCTCCTCGTTCGAGTTCGCGCCTTGGGAACGCGCAGCTCGCGGCGTCAAAGGTTGTACAGGTGCGTGAGGTCAAGGAGAAACCTGGACACGGACGAGCGCCGCATAACAAGCAGACTAATTGCCCATACACGGACGAGCGACGCGCGCCGCTTGCGCCGCGGTACGCGCCAACCGCGTTTGCGAAGAAACCGGTAACGAACGCCGACGCGGGGCGACCCGGGAAAGGTGCGCCTCCGCCGTCCGTGCGCCGGGAAAAGGAAAACGACACCGACACCGAACAGCGCACACCTCCTCCTCCGTTTTCCTTCGCCTCCCACTTCACAACGAGGTGGGACACACACAACGCGTCGCCGATCATGTCGCCGAGGTACGTGAGGTGAGGTGAGACGATCGATGTGAGTTGACGTCTCTGCGTCGAAAAGTTGTGAGAGATGAAAGAGACGGGAGACACGCGGGGGAAGATACTACGCTTCACGCGCGGGGGAAGATACGGGGACGGGGATGGATAACACGTGAACATAAATAAGAACGATACTACTCGTGTTAATACGCCTCCGCACGCATACCCACGTTTCAGCAACACGTAACAGTCACGTTTCACGTAACTTTCATCACGAAATCCAGCCCCAGGTACAGCCTCACGAAATCCAGCAGGCACAGCACGAACATCCCGACGCCCATGGCTTGCCAGAAAACCTGCGCGAGGTTAATTTTATCCTTCGTATCCTTCCCTTCGTCCAGCGCGAGAAACACCGGGAAGGACACTAAAAAGTAGATTCCGTAAAACGCGCTTCCCAGCGTGTACGCCACGTCCCTGTTTTCGAACTCGTAGTACGGGAACCCGCAGATCGTGAGGGACTCCATGAACGCGGTGGTGTACGCTAGCGAGGCTACCAACGCGCTCGTGAAGAGCAATCGGGCCGCGTTTTTTTCGTACCCCGTTTTAACCCGCCGCAGCGCGCACGAACTCAACACGTGGTAGAACATGAAATACGCGTGTGTCATGAAATAAAGCGCGATCGGGACGTCGTTTAAACGGTGCGCGTGGAACGTGTATTTCGCGTGTAAAACCTGGTAGAAGTAGTGCGTGTACCAGTAGTTTCCTACGAAGGAAAAAATGGCGATCCACGCGTTGGCTTTGAGAACGTACTGCTCGCTCCTTGGTCGGACTGAACCGTCTTTTAAAATATCCCCACCAAGGGGTTTGAACAGAGGCACCACTATGTACGGCGCAGCACACGACACGCAGTACCCTAAATAACCCCACGGGCCCCACCACTCGTACCAGCCGAAAAAAATAACGAACCCGACGCTCGCGATCCACCCGGCGCTGACTTTCAAGATGAAAGCCTCGGCGTGGTGTTTGGAAGGATTTGATGACTTGTCGCAAAGCCATCCTGTTACTACGCTTTTGCCTTTCGCTTTGGAGGCTCCTCTTTTGGTCTTAGCAGCAGGCACCGGAGTCAGGGTCATTGCTAGGGAGCCGCAAATCGCGAACAGCGTGGCGAAGATCTGGGCCATGGTGACCCAGACTTCGGGAACGGCGGGGGCGAGCGAGGAGAAGGACGGCATCGTATGATGAGGAACTCGCGTGTGTCCAGCCAGACACGACACCGGCAAACCGCGAGGAGTGACTCAACCTCGAGACACGAACGACCGCACGAGAAAGCCGCCAGTTATCGTGCGTGCAATCGACGCGGGGATACGCGCGCAGGACACTGCGCTCCGTGGCCCTTCGCGGCGGGATGATGACTGGACCAATCATCTTTCTCGAAAAACCTGCAGTGCCTAAAATTGGGGCTGCCTTTCGTTTTGATGACTGCGCCGTCGCGGCCAGATTCGACCGCGCCGACGCCCCGGCAGCCACCCGAAAACCACACGATGCCTGGTACGTTTTCGGACACGACACCTCACCTCATCCACGTTTCCTGCAGAACCACATCCCGCGAAGTTTGGTCAGTTCGTGACTCCGCGCGGGGCCCGACCATTCTCCAAAAGGGAAAGCGAGCGCGCTTTTCGCATTTAAAAATCATCCCCGATCGATCCCATCCCCGACCTTCGTCGTGGGTACCACGCTCTGACCTAACCCTAAACCCCCAACCCTAAACCCTACTACCCCGGACAGACAAAGACGCGATCGTGGACGACTCCGAGGAGGAAGAGGACGTCGTGACTTCCGATTCCGAGGAAGAGGAGGTCCCGGCGAAGAAGAAGCAAAAGGTTGAGAAGAAGAAACCGAAAAAGAAGGTGGCAGATGGAGATTCGGACGACGACTCCATAAACTCGGAGGTGGTGGATGACCTTTCGGGGGACGAGGTTGATACGTCGAACATCATCGAAGGCGGCCGAAGGGCGCGCAGAGGAAGAGCCACGACGTTCACCTACACCGCCGGAATCGCGGACTCGGACGAGGACTCCGATGAGGATTGAAGATGGGGGTTGGGATGAGATTTCGAGCATCTCGTGGAGAACAAAACTTGTCAAAATTTGAACTGGCTCTTTTTTCTCTTTGTTTTCTTTTCTTGTCTCTTGTCTCTGCTGATCGCGTTTCGCGCCACCAGCTCCGCTGGCGCCGGAAGCTCGCCGCTCGCCTTTCGTCGCTCCAGTTGGCATGCGGGAAATATCTCGTTCAAAAGAATTTTCTCGAAGCAAATCAGACGTTTTCTGATTCTGCGATTTTTTCAGGGTCAACGGCCTCCCTGAATTGCGTTTCAAACCCTGTGGTGACCCTTGAAGCGATGTCGTTTACTATCAAGTTTCACCGCGGGACTGGATTTGACTGACGTTGTCGTGTCCCTCGCACCCAACACGCGCGTCACATCACGCGGCGTCGGAAGGACGACGACGCTGGACAACGCACGAACGCACGCCACACGCGCGCGTTTCGGTTAGGGGCTTACCTAGTCCACGTTTGTGTGGAACAGAGTCGCGAACGCGTGACTCGCGGAGACCCGGGCGTGCGCGAATCCGGGAACCGGAGGGCGGCGACGCAGTTGCACACCGCCTGGGAAAACACTCCGCCTGGGAAAACATCCGCCCGCGGTTGTGTGTGTCGGGAACGCGTGTGGTGCTCTTGTGCGAGGCGGGGAAACGCGTTCGTTACCCGTGCCCTTCGCGCAGAACAGCTAGGGAAAACGTTCCGTCGCGAACAAGCCCCGTTCACGGTCCGGTAACACCGCACGCGTCTCCCCGGGGACCGAGGTTGGGGACGGAAAACATCCGGGAAGGGAACACCTCGGCGTAGGCAAGGGACCAAACACACGTCCTCGCCGCGATGAAGACCTCCGCCGCGATGATGGAAGCGGCGAAGACGCGCAAGGCGTACACGATCACCAAGTCGCGCGAATCGTGGACGGAAAGCGAACACACCATGTTTCTGGAAGCAATCAACCTGTACGTCTCTTGCGAAGCACACCCCCGCGCCCCCCCTCTTGGGAAAACAAGATGCGCTGGCAAAAACGACAAGTCGGACCGGACCGGTCGTCATTTTTTCTAAAAAAATCCCAGGCCGTCCGTCTCCCGCGCGTCTTCTGACCCTCCCCCCCCTAAACACAGGTACGACCGCGACTGGAAGAAAATCGAATCCTACGTCGGCACCAAGACGGTGATCCAAATCAGGAGCCACGCGCAGAAGTACTTCCTCAAGGTAAGAATGGGGAGATTACTCGCGAATCGCACGCGGCGCGTCCATGTTAATTCGCGCGCGCGGTCGAGACGAGATTTGTTTTTTACAACCCTCCGGCGCGGTTGATTGCTTTCCCGAAGCGGCCGAGAACGCGTTTTCCACGCGAAGCGCCATGACACCACGCGCTAACCTCCGTAACACCACTTATTAACCTCCCTCTTTCTTCATAAACACTACCAGGTTCAAAAGAACGGCACGGGCGAGCACGTCCCGCCCCCGCGCCCGAAGCGCAAATCGGCGACGCCGTACCCGCAGAAGAGTTTTGCCGGCCCCGGGCAGGATGGCGCCCGGTCCAGTAAGAAGCAAAACCGCGGTCGCGACGGGACGCATGCCAATGGCACACGGCCATTGGCACACGGCGCGCCCGGTGACATTCACACGAGTCAACGAGTCAACAGCACCAACCACGTGGGCCCGTCCCCGATGGGGGGCGCTTTGGTTGGCGGCCCCATGGAGTACGGCGGCCCGCTGCGCGGGGGCGGGTACCTGGTGCACCCGAGGGGCAGCGGCGGGTTGGGCGCGCTTCACGGAGGAGTAGAAGTCCATAACGCAGGCAACCCTCGGTGGGCGCCGTCGCCGTCCCTGCCGCAAAGTTTCAACTTCGGCGCGGGCGGGTACGTGTCTTCTGTTGACGGCGGCGCGATGGGACGGGACGTTGCAAACAACGCCGGGGTGAACAACAACCAAGGGTTGCTTCACGACTTCCACGCCGCGTCGCGTGGTTCGCGAGGCGGGAACCAACCACCCATGTCCCCCATGCACCGCAAACACCCCACGTCGAACCCCGACTTCGTGGTGGTGTACACGTTCCTTGCGCAGTTGTTCGACCCTACAAGAACCGACCACCGCAGAGTCCTGAAGCAAATGACCCCTATCGACCGCGAAACCACCCTGCTCTTGATGCGCAACCTAGGCGCCAACCTGATGTGCCAGCGCATGTGGGAGGACCAGATCCAGCTCATCGGCGCGGGGTACCCCACGTTTGTCAACGCGAGCTACGACGAACGTGGAGGCGTGTTGGGTTCTGTTGGAAGCGGCGCCATTACCGGCGCCGGCTCCGCGGTGAACAGGCAAAGCCCGGACACGGAGGACACGCCGAGCGACGCGGGGCATCCGCGGATGTCGGACGACGACGAGACGAACGCGGAGGTTGATGACACGGACGTTGACGAAGGCCGGAACGAGGGCGCGGGGTCGGAAGAACCGGGTTCTGCAAATGGGGAACGCGACGAGACGCTGGTCCGGGACGGGAGCCCGGGCAGTGACGAGGATGAAGGTGAAGAACTAGCTGGTGACGGGACTGATGACCAGGAGGGTTCGGGCGGGGATGACGACGGTGACGCGCCGGCGGAGACCGAAAACGACGACGACAAAGACGGCGACGACGAAAACCGCCGAGAGGACGACAAACCGCCGGTTCACTCGGAACGCGAACGCGACGCGGCGACGAATTGATTCGTCGCGACGTCTTCGGGGCACCGGGTGCCGATTCCTGTACCTGTACATACCTATTGAACCAACACAGCCGCGCGCTCGATACGCGCGTATCGACGCAACCTAGCCGCCGCACGCGATAAGAAATGAAATACTAATACATGCACGCTGAAACAGAACCACGCACGCGCTTGAAAGAGAACCACAGAGAACCACTTGAAGTAAAGTACGAACGCACTCGAAGTTCTTGAAGCTCCTACTCTTTTGAGTATGCGTAAGAGTATTCTGAGTACGCGTACTCAAAGGTGTATGGAGATACTTGCGGTGCGCTTGCGTATTGACCCTTTTCGTATTGCACATTTTCCCTCGCTCGTTTCTAAAGAAAACCAAACTCAACTCAAGTACTTCGCGGCTTGTTCCGTGAGGATCTTGGCGCTCGCCTTGGCGTCCAGGAACAGCTCGCCAACCTCTTCCAAGTCGCACACTGAGATTTCGTCCCGCCCGTTTGTTTTCGCAAGCACTGCAGCGGGGGTGAGGAGCTGCACGGCGTGTCGCAGACTGGAGACCTCGCCGATGTCCCCGAGGTAGGCGAGGGACTCCTCGTCAACTTTCAGGCCTTCCACCGCCGCGCGGACCGCCAGGATCTTGACCATCTCCTCGGTGGTGTACGGCAGGGTGCGGACGATCACGAGGCGGTCCAGAAGATCGACCGGGACGCCGTGGGGCGCGCTCATGTCCGTGCCTTTGATTTCGCAAATCCCCCGGTTGGTCGCGAAAATAACAATCGGCGCCAGCGAGCTTTCAAGCGCGCGGTTCAGGTACGTAAAGCACTCGATGTCCAGCATGTGCACCTCGTCGATGAACAGCACGCCCGGCACTAACTCCGCAACGCCAGTGTCGATGTACCGGTTCACGACTTTGTTGATTTCCTGGCGTAGCTTCTCCGTGATTTCCGTTTTCTTGCTCTTCATCATGGCGCCCATGACGGACATGATGTCCTGCCCGCCCTGCGGCTTGGCGTTGGCGCTGTCCAGGTCGTGGAGGGTAACGTCCTGTACGATTTCTTTTTTTTTATGCACGTCCCCTTTGGGAAGTGGGACGTACTCCTCCGCTTCCAAATCGAACTCCGTGGCGTACGCGTCGCACCGCCCCACGCGTTTCACGCTCCCCGAGTTGGCCTCGATGTAAATCACGTCGCCGACCTGCACGTTTTCTTTGCGCATGGCGTCGTAAATCGTGGGATCCAGTTTCAGTTGCTTGGTGCCTTTCACGGTTTTCAGGCCTATGACGACGTGGCTCACGATTTTGCCGTACCCCCCCCCTGCGGACTCCGTCTCCTCCGGGGTCAACTCCGTGACTTCGCCTTCGTACACTTCCTTGTTTTCCTTGATCCGCAACCCGATCGCGCGTCGAAAGTTTTCCATCAGAATCTCGGTCTTTTTCACCTCCGAGGAGTACACCTCCGACCCCACCATCGGGCAGAACGGAACCTTGGTGCCCAACTCTTGCGCGATGCCCAGCGCAAGCGCGGTCTTCCCGGTACCAGGCGCGCCCGCCATCAAAAGCGCCCTTCCAGCCATCTTCTTCCCCTTGATCATATCCACCACGATCCCACAAGCCTCCCGCGCGTGTTCCTGCCCCACCCACCCCGCGCTCTCCTCGATCGCATCCCCCGACTCTTGCAGACCGAGGCCCTGTGGTGTTTTACGTTGTTGGGGGGGTGTTAGTTACCGAGAGAGTCGGGTCAGTGCAGAACAAGGTGCGTATGTACTCGAGTCCGATGACGACAGCGCGCGCTCGACGCGCGTGCGCAATCCACACCACGTGGGGGCACCACCAGCCGCGCGATCTTGAAAACGCAAAAGCAAACGCGATGGGAAGTCAAGCGTCGGCGCGTTCCAATTGACCATCAGCTGGATCGTGGTCGCGATCGCGCCCGCGTCGTCCATGGTTACGCAAAAAATCGTACCTTGATGTGCGTGTGCGTCGCCACGCGTTGTTTCTTCGTCGTGGATTGCACCTCTTCGATCTTCATCCTGGCACGTGATCGGGGGAAGCGAGCGTGTGGGGAACACGGCGCGACTCGATTCTGGTGAAGACTTTTCGCCGAGCAAGAAGAAAACCGAGGACTCCTTTCGACGCTGCGTCCGAGGCGCTTTTCCCCAAATATCCGAGGTTTCGGACGACGCGTGATGGTTGGTGCTTGGTCTCCGCCCTCCTCACTTCACTTCGAACGGCACGGCCGAGCGCGTATCGTCGCTCGAGCTCACCTCCGAAACACGCAGCCGGTTTGGTGTTTGGCCTACCTTCGTGTAGTACCCACTCGTTCTTCACAACACGACAGACATGTCTGCCGCTCACGCTGTCGCCCCGGCGGCTGCCATCGGCGCTGCCGCGTCCCGTCGCCAGGGTTCGCCCCTGCGAGCGCGCGCTGTCGCGAAGCAAGGTAAGATCAGTGGCAAGTTTTCACGTCACGGGATTACGAAAACCACGGGCGTAAAATCCGTGCGCACGGTGCCCCTCGGCGCGCGCGACCTCGCGATCCCACCGCGTCCGGCGATCGCGTTCGCGCGCACGAATCGCGTGACTGTGTTTATCGGATTTGCAGGCGAATCAAAACACGCTACCCTCATCCACTAACCCCTCCCCCCCTCTGTGACCCCAACAACGCAGCCGCTCGCAAGGTCGCCACACGCGCGGCGCCCCCCGCCGCGACCACCGCGGTTACCAAATCCGCGTCCGACATCGACTGGGACAAGCTCGGGTTCGGTTTAACCGAAACCGCGTTTATGGTCAAGGTGCACTGCGAGCGCGACGGGGAGTGGAGCGCGGTGGCGGTGGAGCCGTACGGCGACCTCTCCCTTTCACCAGCCGCCGCGGTGTTGAACTACGGCCAAGGCATTTTCGAAGGCATGAAAGCGTTCCGGACGGTTGACGGGGAGGTTGTTTGTTTCCGGCCGGACCAAAACGCGGCGCGGTTCGCGGAGGGCGCCGGGCGCATGTCCATGCCGCCTGTCCCGGCGGACAAGTTCGTTGAGGCGGTGAAGAAGTGCATCAGCGCCAATCGCGATTTCATTCCCCCGGAAGGCAAGGGCAGTTTGTACTTAAGGCCGCTGTTAATAGGCAGCGGGCCTATTCTCGGGTTGGGGCCGGCGCCGAGCTACACCTTTCTGGTGTACTGCTCCCCGGTCGCGTCCTACTTCAAAGGCGGGCAACTCACGCCCATCGATTTGGTCGTGGAGGAGTCCTACCACCGCGCCGCGCCCGGGGGTACCGGGAGCACGAAGTGCATCGGGAACTACTCACCAGTGCTGAAAGTGCAGCTCGCCGCGAAAGCGCAGGGCTTCAGCGACGTGATCTACCTGGACGCCGTGAACAACAAGTACATCGAGGAGGTTAGCTCGTGTAACTTTTTCGTGGTCAACGGAAACGTCATCGCGACGCCCGCGCTTGGCGGGTCCATCCTACCAGGAATCACGCGGAAGTCAATCATCGCGCTGGCGAAACAAAAAGGCTTCGTGGTGGAGGAAAGGGAGGTCTCCGTGGAGGAAGTTATTGGGGCGGACGAGTGCTTCTGCACCGGCACCGCCGTGGTGGTGGTACCGGTGGGGAGCGTCACGTTCCGGGGCGAAAAGACGGTTTTCCAGGAGGGCGGAATCGGCGTAGTCGGCCAAGCCCTGTACGACGAACTCACCGGGCTGCAGTCTGGGAAGGTTCAGGACAAGCTGGGGTGGCTGGAGAACGTCCCGGAGGGGTTCCACGAGTGATGCGAGGCGGTGGAAGATGGGAGGCGGCATTTGTGTTCGCACTGACTTATTTTGCAAAATTTCGTCAAAATTTCCTTGTGGCTGAGATCGTCGTTCTGTAGAGCCCGACATTTGGCCAAGCGTGTAGAGCGACGCGCGCCACCACCGCGACACGCACCCCTGAGCGAGAGACACGCGCGTATCGTGCCCCCCGGTGTCCGCACGACACCATGGTGCGTACCAACACGCGTCTCACTAACTTTGTTGCCTGCCCGGCGTGGTGGCGAGGAAAGGCCATCAAAGATGCGCACGAACGCGTCTTTGCGATCGTCCCGCGCTTTCGGCGATGCGACTTCCGATCGACCGGGTCCCACCCCGCCCCCTTACGGGTCTCGGCCCACCCGCACGTCGTCCGCTTACGTACCACGTACGTAACAAGCTCAGTTCCCACCCTGACCCCCCCCACACCCCCCCCGATCTAAACAGACCATGAAGCTGTACGGCAGCACGGGCCGGTCGGACCGCGTCAAGGCGGCGGCCGCGTGGGCGGGCGTGGCTCTGGAAATGGCGCCGTTCGTGATGGGCGTGGATAACCGCACCCCCGAGTTTCGTAAAAAAAACCCATTCGGCAAGGTCCCCGTGCTTGAGACCGAGGATGGTACCTGCATCTTCGAAAGCAACGCGATTGCGCGGTTCCTGGTGTCGCACAAGCCTGGCTGCGTGCTGTACCCTGCTGATTTGACATTAAGAGCGCGCATCGACGGCTGGTGCGACGCCACGAACGTCTTAGACGTGATCGGCCCGAAGTGGTTATACCCGATTGTCGGGATCGGCGCGCAGCGAGGGGTGACTTTCGACCCGCAGTCAACGGCTGATGCCAAGCAGGTTTTGAAAGACTTCTTGCAGACGGTCGAGGACACGTTGAAATGCAACAAAACCCTGAAACTGATCGGCGGGTCGGAGTTCACGCTGGCCGATGTTGTCTGCGCGTGTTCGTTGCAAACGGCGTACGCGGCGCTGTACGGCGAAACCGAGTGGCGTCCGTTTCCGAAAACGCTGCAATGGCTGGAATCCGTTTTCGCGGCGCCGGAGTTTCTGGATGCCGTTGGGGTCGTGCCTCGGTGCGTATTGCCCATGGTGTTTGACGCGAAAGGCCCTCAAGCCATGCCCTCAACCCTAAAACCTAAACCCAAGGACGACGACAAAGACGGAGCGACGGTCGATATGAAATACGACGTCAACGGCTGGCCCGCTCAACGAATCCGGCAAACGTTTTTCGACTACTTCGTAGAAAACGGCCACACCCTGGTTCCCTCGTCCCCGGTGGTGCCTCACGACGACCCCACCCTGTTGTTCGCCAACGCGGGCATGAACCAGTTCAAACCAATTTTCCTCGGCAAGTGCGACCCCAAGTCGCCCCTCGCGAAGCTGAAAAGAGCCACCGACACCCAGAAGTGCATCCGCGCCGGCGGGAAGGTACGTGTTGGGGCTTTCCCAAATCCCTCTGACTGTTTTGCCGATTGTCCAGAGTAATTATTCAGGCCAAATTACGAAAGACTGACACTTTGTTTTACCTATCTCAGCACAACGACCTGGACGACGTCGGGAAGGACACGTACCATCACACGTTTTTCGAGATGCTCGGGAATTGGAGTTTCGGTGACTTTTTCAAGGTTGAGGCGATCGGGTTCGCGTGGCAGTTGTTAACCGAGGTGTATATGTTACCCGGCGAGAACTTGTACGCGACGTACTTCGGCGGCGACGAAGCCCAGGGGTTGCCCCCCGATTTGGAAGCGCGGGATATTTGGCTGAAATTCCTACCCGCGTCGCGCGTGATGCCGTTCGGGTGCGCGGATAACTTCTGGGAGATGGGTAAGCGGCTTTCCCAATCACCACAAAATGAAAGACTGATATTTGCTCTGTATGGAGTACAGTCGGAAAGTACTACCCACTCCGTCTACCCTTTCCAATCCCTCATACACATGGCCCGAGAGACTGACACTTTCTTCTTTACAATCAGGCGACGTCGGCCCTTGTGGTCCTTGTACTGAGATCCACTACGACCGCATCGGGAACCGGGACGCTTCACACCTGGTGAACATGGACGACCCCATGTGCCTCGAGATTTGGAACGTGGTGTTCATTCAGTTCAACCGGGAAGAAGGCGGAGTGCTGAAACCGCTGCCGGCGCAGCACGTGGATACCGGCATGGGTTTTGAAAGGCTGGCGAGCATTCTGCAAGGCAAGCTGTCGAACTACGACACGGACATCTTCACGCCTATTTTCGACGAGATTCAGCGAATCACGGGCGCGGCGCCGTACACCGGTCTGCTCGCCCCTGAAGACGTCGGGGAGAAAGACATGGCGTACCGAGTCGTGGCGGACCACATCCGGACGCTAACCTTCGCCATCGCGGACGGCGCCGCGCCCGGCAGCGACGGCCGCAACTACGTGTTGCGCCGCGTGTTGCGCCGCGCGGTGCGGTACGGCAGGGAGAAACTCGGCGCGAAGCAGGGTTTCTTCCAGAAGCTCGTGCCTGTTGTGGTGAAGCACTTCGGGACGGTGTTCCCTGAGATCGTGAAACAGGAAGAACGGGTGACTGCCATCATCGCCGAGGAGGAGGAAAGTTTTGGCAAGACGCTGTTGAAGGGTATCGACCAGTTCAAAAAAATCGCGGCGAAGTGCGCGGACGAAGGGAACAACACCATCGACGGCCCGTCCATTTTCCTCCTCTGGGAATCCTTCGGGTTCCCCAACGACCTGGTGGAGCTCATGGCGGAGGAGATCGGGATGAAGTGCGACACGGCGGGGTTCGAAGCCGCGTTCAAGGACGCGCAGGAAAAAAGCAGGGCGGGGGGCAAGAAATCAACCGGGCCCTCGCTTCTGTTCGAAGCCGAAGCCACGGCGTGGTTGCAGAACAACGCGGTACCGGTGACGAACGACGCGCCGAAATACGACGCAGGCGCGCCGCCGCGCGCGGTCGTCAAGGCGGTTTTGACCTTGGACGGGTTCAAGGAAAGCACGGTTGGCGTGGAGGGGCCGGTCGGTATCGTACTGGACACGACTTCCTTCTACGCGGAGAGCGGCGGGCAGGTCGCGGATAGCGGGTCGATCAAAACCGAAACCGGCTCCGTTGCCGTCGTGGACGTCAAGGTCGCCGCAGGGTACGTGCTTCACCTCGCGGAAGCTGTGGTGGGCGTGGTGTCCGTGGGCGATACCTGCGAGCCGTTGGTGGAGATGAACCGACGAAACAACATCGCGCCCAACCACACGATGACGCACGTGTTGAACTTTGCGCTGCGCGCCGTGCTCGGTGAGGGGGTTGACCAGAAAGGCTCGCTGGTGGATGACGAAAAGCTGCGGTTCGACTTTTCGCACAACAAAGCCATGACGGTTGACCAAATAAAACGCGTGGAGGACATCGTCAACGACACGGTGCAAAAGCAACTCGCGGTGGACACCAGGGAAGTGCCCCTGGCGAGCGCCACCGCGATCAGCGGTTTGCGCGCCGTTTTCGGGGAGGTGTACCCCGACCCGGTGAGGGTGGTTTCCGTCGGTCCGTCCATCGACGACCTGCTCGCGTCTCCCGCGAACCCGGACTGGAAACAGTTCTCCATCGAGTTCTGCGGCGGGACGCACCTCGCGAACACGAAGGACGCGAACGCGTTCGTGCTTCTTTCGGAGGAAGGCACGGCGAAGGGGATCCGGCGCGTGGTGGGGTTGACCAGGGGCGCCGCAAGAAAGGCGCTCGCCGAGGCGGACGCCGTCGCAACGCGCGTCGCGAAGTGTTCAGAACTCACCGGTGCTGAGTTCACGGCCGAGCTCGCGGAACTCAAGGGCGTGGTGGACACGGCGGTGATGCCGTTCGTAAAGAGGGACGCGATTCGGGAAAGCGTCAACGCGTTGGCGCGGACGCAAATCGCGGAGGCGAAGGCGTCTTTAGCGGCGGCCAAGGCCAAGGCGGTGGCGGCGGTTGGCGAAAAGGCGCTTGCGGCGAAAACGGCTGGTGAGGACAAATTCGTGATGCGGCTGGACGACGGCGCGGACGCCGGCGCGTTGAAGGACGCCGCCGCCGCGGCGTGGAAACACGGCGTCGCGTGCGCGTTGTTTGCGCTGGATCCGGTGAAAGGAAAGGCGCTTTGTTACGTATCCGTACCACCGACCTGCACTGGTTTGGACGTCAAGCAGTGGCTTGACGCGTGTTGCGAACCAATCGAAGGCAAAGGCGGGGGCGGGAAGAACGGCGTGGCGCAAGGCCAGGGCAACAAAACGGACGGTCTGGCCGCCGCGATCGCCGCGGCGGAGGCGTTCGCGGCGTGACGCCAGAGGTATGCTTTTTGGAGTGAACACGACGCCGTCGCTTTGAGTACAAACGACAAATAAAAATTCACGATACCTTCACCTTATAACAAACCAACCGAAACCTGTCGTGCGTCTCTTCCTCACTACTCAGCGTACCCGCCCGAGTACCGGGACGACCCCCCCTTCGACTGTCCTCGCCCGCGGCTTCCCCCGCGTCCGCCTTCGCCGCCGCCGCCTCGGCCGCTGCCCGAAAACCGGTCCCCGCCTTCCACGCGCTCGTCGTAGTACTGCACGCGCTGCTCTGGAGCGCCGTACCCGGAGTCGTACCCGCCCGTTCGCGCCGATTCTCTTCCTCTTCCTTCTCCCCTTCCCCCGCCTCGTCCTCGCCCGCCGCCCCCGCCTCGTCCGCCGTACCCGCCCCGGTCGTCGTACCCTCCCCGAGCGTCATCTCGCGGCTTGTCGTCATACCCGCCTCCGCCTCCGTACCCGTACCCGCCGCCCCTGCCTCCTCTCGGCGCCTCGCGCGTCTCGTTGTACTCCGACTGCCTGTTGTCGTACCGGTCGTCCTGCAGACCGTCGTACCCGCCTCTTTGAGGGGTGTCACCGAACGACAAGGACTCGTCGTCCCGGTCGTTCCACCCCCCGCGGTCGCCCCCCCCTCCCGACGCGGTTCCGTACCCCGCGTTCGCCGTTTCTTCCGCGATGATCTGAAGCACCACGGTTTCCGCCGCCGCCACGGCATCGGGCGAGCCTTTAATCACGCACTCCGATTCGCCGTACCCAATCTTTTCGATATCCACCCTGGCGTTCGTTTGCCCCGCGATGGACCGAACACGCTTCCCCCCCGGGCCGATAATCGCGCCTTCGAACCCGGTACAGTTCACCCGCAACACGGCGCCGCCGAAGCCCTCTTCCATGACCTGCAGGCACTTCACCACCGCGAGCTTTACATTCTCGGGGGTACCGGAAACGACGCACTCCAGCATCCTTTTATCAACCTGGATCCGCACGCCGCACTCCTGTTCGATTTGCGAAACGCAGCTCCCGCCTTTCCCGATGATCCGCCCAATCGCGCTAGGCGCCCTGCACGGGATGATTTCCTCGACCCAGTCGTCATTCTGTTCTTCCCGGCCGCCGCCCCTTCCTCTGCTCGGGTCAAACCCCCCAAACTCGCCGTTGTCGTCGTACCCGACCGGGATGTACCCGTCGCCGTCGTTGATTATCCTGGTAACCGCTTCCACCGCGGCCGCTACTTGCGTGGGCGTGCCGCTGATGAAACACTGCGAGTGTAAACGAAAAGTGGTTAACGTCTTTCGGACCGCGTGTGTTACGTAATTACGGGCGGACAATCGGCAAACGTAGGTGCCTGGATTTGGTGAAATACAAACGTACCTGCCCGTCGTCGGCGACGACTTCGATGCGCGCGCCGGTTTCTTCTTGTAACCGAGTCACGGTTGCGCCGCGTTTGCCGATGACCCGCCCCGGGCCGAGCCCGGTACACGGAACGATCTCTTCCATGAACTCGCCTGTTCCGTCGTCATCACGGCGCAACGCACGCGCGGTGCCCCGGTCGCTCCAAGGGCCAGGCGCGCTGTCGCCCTCGGCCATCACTAGTTTGCACTTCGCCACCGCGGCGGCGACGGCGTCCTGAGATTGTAAAAATAAATGTCAGTCTTGTATGGGCAATCAGGGAGGCGGAATGTGGTGGGTGGGAAATACTTACCGGCGATCCGCTCACCACGCACGTCTCGCTGTCCCGGTCGATGTCGATGCGCGCCCCGGTTTCCTCCTGGATGCGGTTCACCGTGCTGCCGCCCTTACCAATCACCCGCCCGGGCGCGCGGCCGCTGCAGGGCAGGACTTCCTGCGAATTTGGGGACGACGATGAGTGAGTTTTTTGGAAATTTGACGGACCGTGGAAAAACAAAACAAGGGTAAAGGTCGTGTCACTGAGTGATGTGTGTGGATTCGTGGTGTCTTACCTCGACCCATTGTCCGTCATCTTCCCTTTGGCTGTCCCCGCGGCCTCGGCCTCTTCCCCTTCCGCCCTCGCCCCGGCCGCCTCCCCCCCGTCCGCCGCCCTCACCCCGGCGTCGCAAATCCCCGTACTCCGCCCTTCCGCCTCCAGACGACCGTCGGTCATCGTCGAATCGTTTGCCTCGCTCGGGCCGTCCAGCGGGAGGAGGACGCGAAGCCGGTTTCTCCTCGAAGTACCCGTCATCCGCGTCGATGGCGTCGTACTCGTCCCCGAACTGGTTCGCCCAACCGCCGCCAACGCGAGGCGCGTCGTCGTTTCTGCGGCGGTCGCCGTACGCGGCGAGACGCAAAGAGATGGCGCGAGATGCACGGGCGGATTGCGTTAGGCACTTCCGGGGGGCGGCGGTGTTCGTGCCGCGGCGCAGGCGCGCCACAGGCGCCACGGGGCGCAGCGCCGTCGCCATAGCGGCCATACCTGTGGCGCGCTTGGGTAGCTTTGAGTGGTGAAAAACACGAACGTGTGTTCAGCCAGGACAAGACAGGTGTGGCGGCAACGGCGGCGGCGACGCGCTAAAAGTGACGCGTTCATCGCGAGGTAAGCAAAACGAATAATAAGCAAGCAGCTGGCCAACAAAAAGAGAAGAAGAAAATCCGACGAAACGTTTTTGTACTCGTTTTTCACGTCACAACTCTGACGTCCGCCGAATTCGTCTCGCCTCGTCTCACATCGCCACCCTTCACTCGCACTCGTCTCACATTCCTCGTGACGCCTCTCAACAGCGATCAACGCCGATCAGAGTGTTCTGTACTCTACCCCCAACCGCGCCGAGCGTCGCCATCGAACTCGCGATAAAACACCCGTCTCAAAAAGCGTTCGCTTCGTCGTCCCCTTCGTCGTCACCCCCCCCTCCCCAAAAAGCAGGTCACATCTCCTGCGACTTCCGTACGCACTGCGCGACTTTCTTCCTGAACCCGGGGTAGTCGTCCCTGAACTGTTTCGCGGCGTCGATGTTGGCTGGTGATTCGTCGTTCGGCGAGCTCAACATGGAGATTATGGAAAGCATTATTGTTTCCACCGTCTGCACGGGGCTCCACCGTTCACTGGCCTGTTCGTACCCCGTCGGGTCCTCCCCAGGGGAGTGCAGAATAGAAATACAAACTCGGCCGTCCGAATACACGTTCGGGTGCCACACCTCGGACACGAACTTCACCGAAGGCGGTTTGTTCGGGTAATCCGTGGGGAAGCTCATGTTCGCAGTGAAGAAACCGCCCTCGCTGGTGGTGCGAAAAAAGAGGAAACAAGTCAGTCAGATTTTTTATTGGCCTTTCGTTTTGGTGGTGACTGTCGCGTCGTCGTTCAAATGCGTGGGTCGTCGGAAACCCACTCCACGGATCTGCGGGGCGACGCCGTGGTAACGCAAAGACGTACTAGATCGTGTCCGGCGGTCCCATCACCGTGATCTGCCACTCGAACACGTTCGTGTCATCCACCAAGCCCGCGGAGAAACCCTCGATGGGGTTACGGCTCAGCTCTTTCAGCTGCTTCCGCAAAAGCAACACACCCTGCTGGTCACCCATGGTTTCTCGCGTGGCCTTGTTTACCCCAGGAGCGAAACGCGAGATGGAGACGAGCCTGGGTGTCGCGACGCGAATCACGCTCGCGAAGCCGGTGGTTCGAAACAAACGCGGGGTACTTGCGAAGCACGGGGTTCGTAACGGAACTGATCGAGATCAAGCTCGGTGCGGTCGTGTGTGGCGAGGCGTCTGGGAAGACGAGAGGAGCCGCCCTCTCAGCTTTTCGGCGAAATTCGTGAGGAGAAAGTTTGAGTGAAAAGCCATTGACATCTTCACTTGCCGCCGCCCGCCCATGAGCGACCCCCCCGTGGACTCGCGCGACGCGCTTTGGGCTTCGGACCGGACCAGGGTCGCGGTGTGCGTGCGCGTGGTGCCGGTTCCCGGCGTGACGTACGAGGGTCTTCGCGATGAGGTGTTTACAAAGGTAGAGTGGGGTGACCGAAACTTGCGTTGGCACGAGTCGCGTAAAGCGACGGACGCGGATTCGCCAAGTGGGTGGTCCATGGAGTGCACGGCGTCGTGCTTGGCGCACGGCGACGAGCAACTCGTTGTGCACCGAATCGAGGCCTGCGCCTGCGATGTGGTGCACGAGGCGGACTTGCTGGTAAGCGCGCCGTGTCACTTACCCCTGCTCACGGTCACGGCGACGGACCTGGCCTTCGACGCGGAGAGTGGGTTGGCCATTGGAGGTGCCGAACCGAAAATACACGACACCGAAAAAAACGAAAAAACCGAAACAGCCGCGCACATCGTTCGGAGCGCCGGCGTCGCGCTCGCGCGAACGGCGTTACCCCGAAAGGAAATCGACCGCGCGATGGCGGCGGTTACGCGGCGAATCTCTTTGGCTGAACACGCGCTAGCAAGGAACCACCCTGATATAAAAGTAGGACAAGACGTTTTCGCGTTCAAAGAGATGGGAAGCCGCGGCGGCAATCGATTCGATTTGCTGTTTCCGAAATTTGTGGGAGACGAAACTTTGGAAGACGACGACGACGACGCTGGCGCGGCAGGAACGCTTGTCGACGACGCACAAAAGCTTGAATCACACGAGCAAGACTCCACCGACGACGACACCGAAACGCGTGACACTGAGTTCATCCACCGCCTCGCGCGAACCGCGCCGTGGGTGCGATCGGTTGTCAATCCGCTGCTAGAGACGGACGATTCGAGACGCGACGAAACGCGCGGTGATGATGATGATGATGACGATGATGCATCGAAAGCGTTTGCCAAAAACAACCCGAATGCATCCCCGAACAGCTGGTGGTGCGACGTCTCCGTGGTGTACAGCAAGCCGGGCTGTGGGAACCAGGACTGGCACTGCGACGGGAGGCACATCGCGGGTGCGTCGCAGAGCGATTTCGGTGGAAAAGGAACATCGCCCCCGTACGCGATATGCGTGTTCGTTCCGCTCATCGATTTAACTCAACAAACTGGGTTCACGCAGTTCTGGCCGGGGTCGCACCGGGTGGACGGGCTGATCGGTTTTGGAGCCGCGGTGGAGGTGTTGCGAGGATCTGTAGATGGACTAGTCGACGCGGGAGGGTGCGTTGTGTACGACTACAGGTGCATGCACCGGGGGATGGGAAATTTCACGGAAAACACCACCCGGCCGGTGCTGCAGTTTCTGTACGCAAAAGGGAACTACCGGGAAACGAAAAACTACGGCGCTAGGAGCCTATTTATAAAGGGTTAGATGGTCTAGCCGCACTAGTTATCTCGATGTTCGCAAGAAAATAAAAATAAAGGGTTAGATGGAGTATAGGTAGTATCAACACACCGTAGTACCTGTGCACCGGGGTGCGACGTAGTGCTATTCAAGTCCCATTCAACCGACTAGCGGCGAGATGTGAGTAAAATTAATACAAAGGTATCCGCTACTCTTGAGTTTTCGTGGCGTTCGCCGCCGCGTTCGCCGCGGCGTGTCTTTTCGCCCGTGCCTTGGCCCGGGCCGCGTTCGCGGCCGGGTTCACGGGCGCCGCGCTGGCTTGCGCCAGGTACGTGGCGCCTCGAGACACACCAGCCTCGCCGACGTGCGATGCCCACTCGTCACTGGTGCTGCCCTTCTTCGCGGGCGGCAACACGTTCTTGGTGTCGCCGCCGCCCGCGAGCGGCGAGTGTTCCATTCGCGGGTACGCAATTTGGTAATGCGTCGCCATGGCGAGGCGCTGTTCGCCTTCGTCCAGCGCGGCGGCGCACTCAACACTGCCCGGTGTCAAGTCTCGTTTTTCGCGAAAAACCCTCCGGGTCTCGGTGATTATGAATACCCGTTCCCCCAACCCGCCTTCGCCGACCCAGTTCCGCGCGACGCGCAACATCGAACGCATCAGCGAAATCGCGGGGCGAGTCATCGCAGAGTGCGGTTCACCCGGTTGGTTGTGTGGGGTTACGGTACACCCCGTGTACCTGCGCTGTTTTACCGTCACGTACCGGTGCTTACGAGTGGTTTCTTAGGGGTCACGTGAAACCTTCCCGTGATGACACTGCGTGAGCCAGGCACGGACGTCCAGTTCGGTCGCGACGAGGCCTCTTCGTTTCGCGTCCGCCACAAGCGAAACGAGATCGGGCGATCCGCTTTTCTCGAGCGTGTCCAAACAACCCACGAAAACCAGCACCCGCTTCGCCCGCGTCAGCGCCACGTTCAGCCGTCTTTTATCCGCCAGAAAACCGACCGTCCCACTGCCGTTACACCGCACCGCGCTGACCACCACCACGTCCGCTTCGGCGCCCTGGAAACTATCAACGGTGTGCACCGCGGGGGGAGGGTAGTAGTGATGGGTCGCCGCCTGATTGGTTTCGGTTTTCGGGGCAAACCAAATCGATTTCGGCGAATTTTCCAATGGGTGCGTGCGTTTTCGTTTTTGCGAAACCGTCGCCTCGCGTGTCGGACCCCTGATGAGTTTGTTCACCAGCGAGTCCTTCGTGTCGAACTCTCTGCGCAAACGCTTGACTTGCTCGCTGTAGAACGTTATTACCACAGATGTGACTGTTTTCGGGGACACCGGGTGAGAAAATTCAGACTCCGACTCCGACTCTGAGTCCGAGATACTCGACCCCGAAAAACTGTCAGACGCAGAAACGTGTTTTGCGTTTTTTTGTTTGGTCGCCGCCTCGCCTCGCAGCGCCCGCGGAAGCGCCGTCGCGATCGCCGCCGCGATTTCCGCCTCCACGTCGTTCCCGATTGACGCGGCGTTTGCGTTACCGCCGTTCCCAATTTTCGAAGACTGAGCGTTCCCGTGTTTCCCAGAAAAAACGCCCCCTCCGCGCGTTTCCCCGGCGCCGGCGCGAAAAGGAACGTCCACGAACACGAAAGGCGCTTTGAGCCATTTCGCGAGAAGGGTGCGTTTTTTTTCGTTTTTTTCACAGGTTTCACTCCCCGAAACAACAAACGCCCGCTCCACCGACCCGGCGTTCCGGACGCCGCCGCCGTAGAACTGCTTGTTCGGGAAACTCGCGATCGCGGGGTGCATGCGGTACTGCGTGTTTAGCATGGTGAACCAGCTTGTGAGGGATGGGTTTTGTTCCGAATGCGCGTGGTTTTGTGGAGGGCGTCGAGTAGCGCCCCCGGGAACCAACACCGCGCCATCGTCCATAGTAAGGTTCTTTTCCTTTTCCTCCTCCTTCGTGACGTCTAGCAAGCGCGACATGCACGACCGGTCGTACCCCGCTCTGCGCGCGACGTCGCTGGCCATCGTGGCCGGTAGCTGGCACGGGTCTCCCACCAATAAACACGTTTTAGGCATCCGCGCGAACGCCACCACGAGCTCGCACTCCAACGCTTGCGCGGCTTCGTCCACCACGAGGGCGTCGAAGAACGCGGCGCCGGACATGACCGCCTGGCCGGCGCTTGATAGCGTGCAAAACACGAACCCGGCGCGCACCACGGCTTGCGTCGCGAACAGCTCGGCGTTGGCGCCTCGCCCGGACCCGGCGCGAAGAGAGACGACGACTTGTTTCAGGAGGGAGTCTTGTTTTTGTGTCTGATTGCGTGTGGAATCATTTGGATCTCGGTACCGGTAATCGCTCGGGTCCGCCGCGGCGACCAACGCCAAACGCAGCGCTTTTAACTTCCCGTACAGACCGTCGGCGGCGAGAAAAGCTGGGGCCAGATTTTCAAGCTCTGCCACAACACCAGTAATGACTTTCACTCGCGTTTCCCACGTATCGTCGCCGCGCGCGAAACTTTGTGCAAGCGTGTCCGCCAACACCCCGCACCGGCGGTACACGAAAAAGTCCATCGCGGAAGGGGAAGAACTTTGTGCTATTCTTGTGTTTTCAGTGACAGCAGTCCTGATTCTTTCATTGACAGCAGTACTGACACGAACAGAACTTGCGACAGTAGTACTAATGGCATTAGTACTACTACTACTACTAATGCCATTAGTAGCACTACACGCCATTTCCAGGGCATCCTCGACGCCGACAAGGATTGGGAAAAATAATCTGGGAGAAGACTTTCCAGAATTTTTTGTCGTCTCCTCCAGAAAACGCTCCAGCGCAACCGTCACGGCTTTGTTGGACGGCGCGCAGACCAAGGTTCGGTGCGTTTTTCGCTTTTCTTTTTTCGTTAAAGCATCTTTAGAAGCATCCGTTGAATCTCCACTGAACCCGCCTATGAACGTTTTTAACAACGCGCCAATGAACTTGGTTTTGCCCGTACCGGGAGGACCTTGGACCATGTGTAACTTTCGGGAAGAGTTACCGAAAGTATTTTTTGCGCCGTTTTCGTCGTCGTAGTTGTCAAAAACAGCATCCCGCTTGTCCAAAAAGTCCGCCGCGAACAAACACCCCGCTCTTTTTTGCGAGTCGTTCAGACTGTCTAGCGGCGTACCACACGCGGTGGAGGCGTGACGAATTCGTTCCCAGCTTAAAATCGATTCGCGTTTCTCGGCGGCGTCGAGATTGCCGCGGCGAAAGTCTTTCGCAGTATTCTCGCCGTCGCAATCGCTGTCGCTGTCGAACCGCACGTGCATCCCTTCGTGTCGCACCCCCAGCAGCTCGTTCATGAACGGCACGTTTGGCCGTGTGTGTGCCGCGGCGGCGATGCGTATCATTGAAACCACCGTGTCCAGGGGATACAGGGTAAAAATGTACCCTCGTTCTCGGTCTAAATTGTCCAAACACGTCGTACTCGACGACAGCCACACCGGCGTTTTTTGTTTGGAAAACCCGTCGGCGTCGCCTTGCGATAAATAAAAGAAAGTGTCAGTCTTGTATGGGCAAACAGGGAGGCGGGATTTGGGAAATGCAATACGTACCTACGCCCTGACCGTGCATGTCGTCATCGCTTTTTCGTCCCGAGGAAACCATCACGAGCTCCGCATCGCCCTCAGCACCGCCGCATAGCACTCGGCGTATCGCAACCACGGTTCCCGGCCGGCGCCAGTCGTTTTTCTTTTCGTGTAATAACGGTTTGCGAGGACCAGCCTCCACGCGGCACGCCACGTCCGCGGCTACCAACCCCGAGCCCGGAACCGCTTCTTTGAGTGTGGAGTGGGTGATTTTAATTTGTATAGCGCGACGGCCAGTACAACCACCCGAACGCTTGTCACCTGTCAACAGCCCTGCTTTTGACAAGGCCCGACTCAGCGTCGCCCGCGCTTCCTCCGCCGCGATGCGCGACTGCGCGTCGTAGTAACTCTCCTTGGTTTCGTATTTCGTCGGTGGCGGTGGCAGCGGCGAC
>Ga0307488_10000963_pt1 | contig 23918 bp, 23 predicted proteins | sample SB02metaG_FD_202248 | JGI IMG/M metagenome (GOLD analysis project Ga0307488, IMG submission 202248) | Sea-ice brine microbial communities from Beaufort Sea near Barrow, Alaska, United States - SB 0.2 | ecosystem: Environmental > Aquatic > Marine > Coastal | place: USA: Alaska | collected... | reverse complement strand
GCGATCACTCGCAAGATATCAAGAAAATCGTAGACCAACTCAAAGCAGACGGTCGAGTTGAACACGAGTTTCACCGTGAAGTATACCGCCCTTGGGGTAAGTACGACTCGATCGACGCCGGCGAGCGTTACCAAGTGAAACGCATTACGGTTAAGCCCGGTGAAAAACTGTCGGTCCAGATGCACCACCACCGTGCAGAACATTGGGTGGTTGTTTCAGGCACGGCAAAAGTGGGCCGAGACGATGAACAGATAATGCTCACTGAGAATGAGTCAGTTTATCTACCTCTGGGCTGCGTGCACTGGCTTGAAAACCCAGGCAAGATATCGCTAGAGTTGATTGAGGTTCAGGTTGGTTCTTATCTTGGCGAAGACGATATTGTTAGATTTGAAGATAGATATGGAAGGGTAAAATGAAAAAGAAAGCGTTGATTACAGGTGTTACAGGTCAAGACGGCTCGTACCTAGCTGAGTTTTTATTAGAAAAAGGATATGAGGTTCATGGTATTAAGCGGCGCGCTTCATCGCTCAATACCCAGCGTGTCGATCATATCTACCAAGATCCGCACGTAGATAACGCCGATTTTATTCTGCATTACGGCGACCTAACAGATTCTTCTAACCTGACACGGTTACTGCAGGAAATTCAACCAGACGAAGTGTATAACCTAGGGGCACAATCGCACGTAGCGGTATCCTTTGAATCGCCAGAGTACACTGCCGACGTTGATGGTATGGGTGCACTGAGGCTCTTAGAGGCTATTAGGTTTTTAGGTTTGGAAAAGAAGACTCGTTTCTATCAGGCGTCAACCTCCGAGCTTTACGGTTTAGTGCAAGAAAGTCCTCAAAAGGAAACAACACCTTTCTATCCACGCTCACCCTATGCCGTCGCAAAACTTTATGCCTATTGGATAACTGTGAATTACCGAGAAGCATACGGAATGTACGCGTGTAACGGCATCCTGTTTAACCATGAGTCACCGCGGCGAGGTGAAACCTTCGTGACGCGCAAAATTACTCGCGGATTGGCAAATATATCGCAGGGACTGGAAACATGCCTCTATATGGGTAACATTGACGCACTTCGTGACTGGGGACATGCGAAAGACTATGTACGCATGCAGTGGATGATGCTTCAGCAAGAGCAGTCTGAGGATTTTGTCATTGCCACTGGCGTGCAATACAGTGTTCGCCAATTCATTGAATGGTCAGCACAAGAGCTCGGCGTTACTATTGAATTTGAAGGGCAGGGTGTTGACGAAAAAGGTATTGTTGCCGCTATTGAGGGTGATAAAGCACCGGCATTAAAAGTAGGCGATTTAATAGTGCAAATAGACCCGCGTTACTTCCGCCCCACTGAAGTGGAAACGTTACTTGGTGATCCAACCAAAGCCAAACAGAGATTAGGTTGGACACCCGAAATCACAGTTCAAGAAATGTGCGCCGAAATGGTCACAGAAGACCTAAAAGAGGCTCAGCGCCATGCTTTCCTAAAAGCTAATGGTCATGACATTTACGTTGCAATGGAAGAAGGACGATAGTCACTATGTCACACATTTTTATTGCGGGTCACAAAGGAATGGTGGGAAATGCTATTGAGCGGCAACTAAGCCTCGACTCAAACAACCATATGATTACGGCCGATCGAGGAGAGCTGGATTTAACCAATCAGCAAGCGGTGCATGACTTTTTTACGCAACAAAAAGTAGACCAAGTCTATTTAGCTGCTGCCAAAGTAGGCGGTATTTATGCTAACAATGAATATCCGGCGGAATTCATTTATCAAAACTTGATGATCCAAGCCAATATAGTCCACGCAGCCCATCTGCACGGTGTGCAGAAACTACTCTTTTTAGGCTCATCTTGTATTTACCCTAAACTAGCCACGCAACCGATGCGCGAAGATACGCTGCTTACAGGCCAACTTGAACCCACTAACGAGCCTTACGCTATAGCTAAAATTGCCGGTATCAAATTATGTGAAAGCTACAATCGTCAGTATGGCCGAGACTATCGCTCCGTCATGCCCACGAACCTATACGGGTGTAATGATAATTTCCATCCGGAGAATTCACATGTTATACCGTCGCTCATACGTCGCTTCCATGACGCTAAGTTAGCTGACGCCAAAGTAGTCAAAGCATGGGGAACTGGCAAGCCGAGGCGAGAATTTTTATTCGTTGATGAAATGGCCGAAGCGTCAATTTTTGTCATGAATTTGGGTCGTGAAAAGTATCAGCGAGAAACACAGCCTATGCTCTCGCATATCAACGTCGGAACAGGGGTTGACTGTACCATAAAAGAACTCACTGAAACTGTCGCCAGAGTTATCGGCTATCAGGGAGAAATAAAATGGGACAGCACCAAGTCGGATGGCTCCCCCCGCAAGCTCATGGACGTATCGTGTCTAGAAAACCTAGGCTGGAGAGCCCAAATCAGTTTGGAAGAAGGTTTGGCTTCTACATATAAATGGTTTTTAGCCCATCAAGATGGTTATCGTAAATAACTTGTGCTCACCACATTGCGAGCTTTTAAAGACCACAAAGGCTTTATTCGTTAATCAAAAAACACTAGCTAAATGATGGGCGAGCAATTCCTATGGATTATCTCTGGTTTGGTGTTTGGGTGGTACGTTATTTCCAGAACAATTCGGTCATGCAATGTGTTTCACCTTCATGCCAGGTTGAATAGTCTAAAATACCCAAAATGACAAAAATGGAGATGTAATGAAAATCGCTGTTGTAGGTTCAGGATATGTTGGTTTGTCGCTAGCGGTATTGTTGGCGCAGTATCACGAAGTTGTGGCGCTGGATGTCATTGCTGAAAAAGTAGATTTGTTGAATGCTAAAAAATCTCCGATTGATGATCACAAAATCCAGCAGATGTTAGACAATGAGCCATTAAATCTCACCGGCACGCTAGATAAAAACGAAGCGTATCAAAATGCCGCCTTTGTCATTATCGCCACACCCACTGACTATGATACTCAAACACATTGTTTCAACACCAAGTCCATTGAGTCTATTATTAGCGATGTCATCGCTATTAATCCCGACACAGTAATGGTGATTAAGTCCACAATCCCAGTGGGTTATGTGCACCGTGTAAGAGAAGAGTTTGGGATTGAAAACATATTCTTCTCGCCGGAATTTTTGCGTGAAGGCTTGGCGTTACACGACAACCTTTATCCGTCCAGAATTGTGGTGGGAGAGCGCTCAGAGCGCGCACGCACCTTTGCAAATTTATTAGTACAAGGCGCGGTAAAAAAAGATATCCCAGTTTTGTTTGTTAATGCCATTGAAGCTGAAGCGATAAAATTATTCGCCAACAGCTATCTTGCAATGCGAGTAGCTTATTTTAACGAGTTGGATACCTATGGTGAAGTACATGGCATCAGTACTCGTCAAATTATCGAAGGCGTTTGTCTCGATCCTCGCATTGGGGATCATTACAACAATCCTAGTTTTGGTTACGGCGGCTATTGCTTGCCTAAGGATACAAAACAGCTTTTAGCTAATTTTGATAAAACCCCTCAAAATTTAATAAATGCGATCGTTGAGTCGAATGACACTCGCATAAAATTTATTGCTAATCAAATTTTAAAGAGACACCCTAATAAAGTGGGTGTGTACCGCTTGATAATGAAGAGTGGGGCAGATAATTTCCGGGCTAGCGCAATGCAGGGCGTTTTAAATCGATTAGTTGGAAAAGGGATTGAGCTATCCATCTATGAGCCAAAAATATCTGAGGAAATATTTCAAGGTCATCGTGTCGAGACAGATTTTGAAGTTTTTAAGGAGAGCAATGACTTGATAATAGCTAATCGAATCACCGAGGAGCTTAAGTCAATTACAACCAAAGTTTACACTCGTGATTTATTTGGTAATGATTAGGTGGTTATGAAAAAGAAAATTCTAGTTACTGGTGGTGCAGGTTTTGTTGGTAGTCATCTGTGTGAGAGGCTTTCTCAGAATCCAAACTATGAGGTATATAGCCTTGACAATTATTTTACGGGTACTGAGGCAAACCATGTCCCACATGTTACATATATTAGGGGGGAAACTTCAGATATCGCCGAACTTGTTCCATTCAGTCCAGATATGATTTACCACCTGGGTGAATATTCACGGGTAGAGCAAAGTTTTGATGACATTGAAAAAGTGTGGCGCTATAACAAGGATGGTATTTTTGCAGTACTTGAGTTTGTGCGAAAGTCTGGGTGCAAGATTCTTTATGCGGGCAGTAGTACCAAGTATGGCAATGACAATTTGGGTCGCTCAGGCTCTCCCTATGCCTGGACAAAAGCTACAAACACAGATTTAGTTGTAAATTATGGAGCTTGGTTTAATGTTCCCTATGCCATCACTTATTTTTACAATGTTTATGGAGGGCGTGAAATCTCCCATGGTAAATACGCTACGTTGATTGCCTTGTTTATTGAAAAAATGAAATCAGGAAAGCCGCTTACCATTGTGAGTCCCGGGACACAAAAGCGTAATTTCACCTATATTGATGACATCATAGATGGATTGGTCTTGGTTGGGGAAAATGGCTATGGCGATGAATTTGGTCTTGGTAGTCAGGAAGCCTACTCGATTATTGAAGTAGCCGAATTAATTGGCGGAGAAGTCGAATTACTTCCTGAACGAATAGGTAATCGCTTGTCGGCTGATGTTGTTACCGAAAAAAGCCGGGCGCTCGGCTGGTCGCCAAAAAGTAATCTAAAAGATTATATTAAAGCTCTAAAAACTAGTGATTGGGGCAAAAAATGACAGATCTAACCAAGTTCACTGCACCGAATCGATTAAAAACAGCAGTGCTATTTTTAGTGTTTAATCGTTTAGACACTACCAGACAGGTATTTCAATCAATTCGTGAGGCCAGACCTCCCCGTCTTTATATTGCTAGTGACGGCGCAAGAGTCGATCATGAGGGAGACGCTCAAAATGTTAGCGCTGTACGTGACTATATTATAAAAAATATCGACTGGGAGTGTGAAATTAGAATTCTCTTCAGGGATGAGAATTTAGGTTGTAAATATGCGGTTAGTGGAGCGATAAGTTGGTTTTTTGACAACGAAGAAGAAGGGATTATTCTTGAGGATGACTGTTTACCAGCTCAAAGTTTTTTCTGGTTCTGTGAAGAGTTACTAGAGAGATATAGGCATAATTTTGGAGTTGGGATTGTAAGTGGAGATAATTTTCAGAACGGTATTAATAGAGGTGATGCGGATTACTACTTTTCGGTCTACCCTCATATTTGGGGATGGGCCAGCTGGGCTAGCAGATGGAAAAATTATGATGTAACTTTAGTTGATTTTTCCGATACTAAATTTATCGATAATAATTTTTCTAAAAGATCAGACGTAAATTTTTGGAAAGATCGTTTTAAGGAGGTTAAAAATAATCAGATAGATACGTGGGATTACCAGCTGGTATTTGCATTATGGAAACATCAACAGCTTACAATCATACCGAGGCTGAATCTTGTCTCAAATATAGGGTTTGGTGAGGGTGCGACACATACAGTTTCGGAAAGCGAGCTCTCTGAAATTAAGGTTCATGATTTTATTTTGCTTAAACATCCCGAAAAAATTCAGCGGAATATGCATGCAGACGAATTTACCGCTAAATTACAGTTCAGAAGTGCGTCAGCGTTTATAAGGTACCTAAATAAATTCGTTCATTTGGTTAAAACAAAAATTTCTTACTTTACAAGTTAGTCTTAGTACAATTCGTGATTTTTCCAATAGGGCTTCAGTAGTTTAATCGTAAAATTTAAGGGGGATATTGTTCATTAGCATGCTGAGAGATTGGATGAGAAGCGATTCTCTGATGAAAATTCTTCGAAATGTTAGTTGGTTAGCATTTGACAGGGTATTGCGCGTGGTTATTGGTGTTTTTATTGGCGCTTGGCTCGCTCGGTATCTTGGTCCTGATCGTTACGGAGCGTTCAGCTATGCTATAGCATTTTTCTTGTTATTCACGCCCATCGCCAATCTGGGTATGACTTCAATCGTAGTGCGAGAACTTGTTCGAGAACCCACTGAGGGTGAGGCGACAGTAAAGGCTGCGTTTCTACTTCACTTGATTGGTTCTGTTTTCTCTGCCGCTTTGGCGACGGCGATAATTGTTTTTGTGAGAGATGATCAAGACATTGTTATATCAGTAGTCGCCATTATTTCCATTAGTTCTATCTTAAATTGTAGTGCTGTTATCAAATACTGGTACGAAGCCCAGGTAAGGTCTCATATCGTTGTTTGGTTAGATACAGCCACTTTGTTTGTACGCTCAATGATGACAGTATATTTGATAGCTACTGAAGCTACTCTGATCAACTTTGCATTTCTGTTTCTACTTGAGTCTTTAATGAGCTTCATTTTGTTGCTTTCAGTATATAGAGTGCTGGAGCGCAAAAAGCTGTTTGGGTTGCCTGATTATCGCAAGATCTGGACGATAGCACGTAATTCTTTTCCGTTAATGCTCTCTAGTGCTGCGATCCTAGTCTACATGCGAGTGGATCAGATTATGCTTGGGGAGTTGTTGAATGATTCAGCAGTCGGGGTTTATTCAGTAGCGGTGAAGATAAGTGAGATCTCCTATGTTGTGCCAATGATAGTGGTGGCATCCATATTTCCAAATATACTGCAACTTAAAAATTATGATAACGCCCTTTACAAGATTCGCATCCAGAATTTACTTTCTCTTATATTTGTATTGACCATGTCGTTTGGTTTATTAACGACAATTTTTGGAAGTTTAATAGTCTCGATCCTTTTTGGTCCGGCATATAGCCAAGCAGGTTATATACTGATGATTCATATTTGGAGTTGCGTTTTCGTTGGTTTGGGTGTGGTTGGTAATTCATGGTATCTGGCGGAGAACCTAGAGAAAATTATTCTCACCAGGGTTTTGGCAGGAACCGTGGTCAACATAATTTTGAACTTCTTATTAATTCCAAAATACGGAGGAATAGGAGCTGCCTATGCAACATTGATTAGCCAAGCAATATCGGCCTATTTGATGGATCTAGCGTCGAAGTCTACTTGGTTTATTTTCATTGCTAAAACTAAAGCGTTGCTAATAAGCCCACTTATTATTGCTAGGATGTGGTCTTAAGTCGTTAATCTTGTGTGCGCAGATGGCTGGTTCTGAAGTTCAGAATAAGAACGGTTAGCTTTCAAGTTTTGTACATTTCAATGTCCATGTTTTATGCGATTATAAAACTTTGCTTATCGCGCGAAAACATTGCTATCGATTCACGGCGTATTCTGATCAAAAAAATGGAACGTTTTGATACAGTGCGTTGTCTTTCGCATGTATAACTATCTTGGCTCTTCAATTCAGATAGAATCTGCACTACTTTCTTCAGGATTAAGTTATTCAATAACTAAGCAAGTGTTAAGTTAGCTACTGCCCAAATCACTACTGATGATCTAGTTTATTAATGACTGATTATTACATCATTAGAACAGGACTCAATATGCGTATTGTTTACGATCACCAGATATTTTACCAGCAATCTTATGGTGGTATATCGCGCTACTTTTCCAAGCTTATTTCAGAAATGAATGAATTGCAGTGTGAAGTGAAACTGTTTGCACCGGCCCACAACAATGAATATTTAGCTGATTTGCCCGATGGTATTTTGAGCGGTCACAGACTTAAAAGCTATCCGTCTAGAGCGAGAATTCTTGTTAAATACTATAACGAGACGATCGCTAAGGGTAGCATGATTAGATGGAAACCCGATGTTCTTCATGAAACATATTATAGCAAGAAGTCGATAGCACCAAAGGAATGTCGGAACGTCATCACGGTTTACGATATGATTCATGAGAAGTTTCGTGACCAGTATGCTGGAAATGACGAGCTTCTTGACGTTAAGAAAGAGTCCGTTATGAGGGCAGATCATGTGATTTGTATTTCAGAAAATACGCAACGTGATCTTATCGATTTATATGGAATCGATGAGGCGAAAACCAGCGTTGTTTACCTGGGTATGGATCCTAAGCTGATCATGACAGATGGCGTTAAAGAAAGTGGATCGATACATTTGACAAGGCCGTATCTGTTGTACGTTGGGGCTCGTAATAGTTATAAAAACTTTGCGGCTTTCGTTCATGCCGTGAGCGAATGTGAAAGGTTGAAAGGAGATTTTGATATCGTCTTTTTTGGTGGAGGGCCTCCTTCAGACAGCGAAGTCAAGATGATAGCTGGGTTTGGCTTTAACGCAAACCAGGTTAGGTACATGAGTGGCTCGGATGATGTTCTTAGCACGCTGTATTATCGTGCTAGTGCGTTTGTATATCCGTCTCTTTACGAAGGCTTTGGACTTCCGCCATTAGAGGCGATGGCAAATAACTGCCCTGTGGTGTCCAGTAATGTAAGCTCAATGCCAGAAATAATAGGTGATGCAGCCGAGTATTTTGAGCCTTCAAGTAGAGATTCAATTTGTGAGGCCATAAGGAGAGTAGTTTACTCTGATACTCGTGCTTTTGAACTAAAGAGATTAGGAAAACTGAGGCTAAATCAATACTCTTGGGCAAAATGCGCAAGGGAAACACATGAAATATATCAGCGGGTGGTTGGATAGTTATGAAAAAGCGAGCGTTGATTTGTGGTTTAAGTGGCCAAGATGGCGCGTTTTTGGCGAAGTTTTTGCTCTTAAAAGGTTATGAGGTATGGGGAACCTCAAGGGACGCTCAGGGCTCGCATTTTAAAAATCTACGTCGTTTAAGTATTTTTTCGCGAGTAAAAAAAATATCAATGAGTGTTGAAGATTTTCGAAGCGTCTATATGGCGATCGAGCAATCTAAGCCAGATGAGGTTTACTTTCTAGCGGGCCAATCTTCGGTCGGTCTTTCCTTTGATTTGCCTGCAGAAACTATTCAAAGCATTTTATATGGTGCGCTGAACATTCTAGAAGTGTGTAGATTAGTTTCTAGACCTATGAAGCTCTATTTAGCTGGGTCCAGTGAGTGTTTCGGTGATACTTCTGGTAAGCCAGCTGATGAATCAACACCTTTTGATCCCAAAAGCCCGTATGCAGTGGCGAAAGCATCAGCGTTTTGGTTGGCTAATAGTTATCGTGATTCTTACAATATATTTGCTTGCACGGGGATACTCTTTAATCATGAATCATTCTTGCGTCCCGAACGATTTGTTACTCAAAAGATTATTCAAGCAGCTATTAGGATTTCTAAAGGGTCCACCGAAACTCTTGAATTAGGTCGGTTAGATATAGCTCGTGATTGGGGATGGGCTCCAGATTACGTAGAGGCTATGTGGCTAATGCTGCAGCAGAAATCCCCCGAAAATTATGTCGTCGCCTCAGGTAAAACTTCTACACTTGAGTCTTTTGTTGAGCAGGCGTTCACGACTGTGAACCTAAATTGGCGTGATCATGTGGTGCAGAATCCATTGTTCCATCGACCTAATGAAGTTACTTACAGTTGTGGTAATCCTAGTCTAATTAAAGCTAATTTGAATTGGGCAGCTCGTACGAGTATGCCTGAGGTAGTTGATAAAATGATAGAGGGATCAATGTGACCTTTTTATATTTTTTTGATTTTGAATTGTAAGTTATTGGGTTCAGTTTCATGATGGTTATCTAGAGGTATATATGGAATCAAAAGAGCATAAGTCACTAACTGTGATTACGGTTGTGCGTAATTCATCATTGTTAATTGAGAGAACGATAAAAAGTGTTTTACTACAACCGAGAGCGCTTGTGGAATACATCATAATTGATGGAGATTCTGATGATGGAACAAAGACCATTATTGAATCATACCAGGATGCTATAGATCAGTATCTATCAGAAAGTGATCTTGGGATTTATGATGCTATGAACAAGGGTATTAATTTGGCCACCACTGATTGGATATTATTTCTCAACGCGGGTGATACATTTGATCCATCGTTTGAGATATCTGCATTGGACTTTAAGCATCCGGTTGGTATTGAATTTTTAGCATTTTCCTATCGAATCGAAGACCAGGAGAATATCTATTCACCCAGTTTGGATTTTCCATTTGGTATGCCATCCTCGCATCAAGCTCTAATCGTTCGAGCGAAAGTAGCGAAGACTAATTTGTTTAACCTGCAGTATAAGGTGGCGGCCGATTATGACTTTTTCTTGAGTCGGGTTACCCGGTCAGATTGTCCAGTGCGGGTTTACGCGGAGTTATTATCGGTGGTTCAACCAGATGGATATTCCCAAAAAAATCTTCATATAATGCGTCAGGACTATTTTAAAATTGTACTAACGCGTCTGGGTGTTTTTCGCTCAGTGCAGTACTACGTGTGGAGCAGGCCATTGTTGTACTTGTGGGTAACATTATTAGTTCCGCGAGCTATAATAAGGCGATTTCGAAGCAATTAGCGCCGTGGCACGGCTTCTTATCTAGATATCAATTAGGGCGATTTAGAACTGTTTTTTTGATTATTACTTCTTTATTTTATTGCTACTAAAAGGTTGTAGGTATGTCAATTTCAAGGTTAGAGTCGTCTTATAATATTTCGGAAAAATTAAGAATCGTAACTAGTAGCTGCGGCTTAAGACTGCCAGTAGTTGACTGAGCTGTATTATTGGAGTCGCTTGTCGGAAAAAGATTGTTGAAAGTTCTGGCTGGAGCTAGAACTTACCCTAAGTATAGTGGGATCATGAAGAACTGCCAGTTGTTATCTAATCCCGTAGACGGTTGAGGCGCCTTGTGCATGCGCTTTAACAACACAGGTTTTTAGGCATATGAAAGTACTCGGACTCAGTCAATCAGACATAGACGGTGGGGCAGCTAGGGCAGCTTATCGACTGTCTACAGAGCTAAAGAATACTGAATTGGAATATACCCTCTATGTAATGAGGAAGCTGGGGTCGGATGACTGGGTCCAAAGTCCAAGCGGTAAACTCCGGCAGGTTTATAGTCGATTGTTGCCTCACTTTGAGAAATGGATGAAAAAGGGGTACAAAATTGACGCTAGTCATAGTTGGAGCCTGAATTTACTGCCATTTCAAGGTGCACCAAAAGAGTTAGTGCGTGAAGCTGATGTCATGCACTTTCACTGGCTTGGAAAAAACATGTTGACGACAACCTGGCTTTCAACATTAGACAAGCCGATTGTTTGGACTTTGCATGACACTTGGCCTTTGACGGGGGGGTGCCACACGCCATTAAGTTGTAACAAGTACGAGCAGAAATGCGGTGATTGCCCGAATGTAAAGGGCGAAAAAGAAAAAGACATTAGTCGACTTCTTTGGGAAAGAAAGTATGCTGCATATCAAGAAAAGCAGATACACTTTATCGCTCCGACGCTGTATATGGCGGATATTGTAGCTAAGAGTGATCTCGGCAAGGATTCACCAGTAACGGTCATTCCTAACGGACTTGATTTAAATACCTATAGTCCTCGCGGTGTTGAAGCTTCAAAAATACGGCTAAATTTACCGCTTACCAAGCATGTCATTCTGTTTGGTGCAATGTCCGCCAACTCCGACCATAACAAGGGCATGGATCTGTTGATCGAGGCCTTAGATGTTTTAAATAGTCGAGACCAAGCTTTTTCGAAAGAGTGTGTGCTTGTTATTTTTGGTTCAAACATTAATCTGGCCCACCATTTTAAGCTCCCGGTTATTTCCTGTGGTACTGTAATGGATGAGCAGCTGCTAGCTTCGTTATACTCGGCCGCAACAGTTACCGTTGTTCCGTCACGACGGGAGTCATTTGGCCAGGTTGTGACGGAGTCGTTGGCATGTGGAACCCCAGTGGTGGCTTTCAATGCAACTGGCCCCAAGCACCTTATTAAACATGAGGCGTCGGGTTATTTAGCCGAACCTTTTTCTACAGTAGATTTAGCTAATGGGATTCAATGGGCCTTGTCAAAAAACAAGGGGGGTAATACCATGACTCAGCATTGTCGTGAGGTTGCTGAAAGTCGCTTTGATATTCGGCAGGTTGCTCGTTTACATCTAGAGTTATACGAGTCGATGCGAAAGAAATGAAACTGGCGCTTGTTAGAGCCAGGGTTCGTTTGAGTTTCTCTAGCTGATTAGGCCGAGAATAGTTCTAGCAGAAAATAGTCAGATGTATCTCAGGAGCTCCAATATTGTTGTCGGTACGGGATTTATGGTTGCGTTAAAAGAACAACTTAAAAAAATCAGGGTGCTTCGCGAGGTCTCTCGCCGGCTTGTTAACCGAGTTCCGTTTAACTATGTCATAAGAAAGTATAATCGCTGTGCGAATACGCTGAGCGTCAAGCGCGCCTTAGTGTGGAAGCTCATCGTAGATATTACCGGTACTGGAAATCATATCGAGATAGGGCAGCATTGCATTGTTAAAAATCTTAAGATTTATGTGGTGGGCAATAACAATAGAATATCTATTGGTTCAGATGTGATCTTCAAATCTGGCATAATATGGATCGAAGGTAATGATAATGAAGTTCTTATTGGTGCGAATACAACAGTTGAGTCAGCAGATTTATTTGTTACCGAAAATAGTAATGGCCTTACTATCGGTGAAGATTGTATGTTGGCAGAAAATATTTGTTTCAGAACAGGAGATTCTCATCCTATCCTAGATCGACTGACCGGTGACATTATTAATAGTGCACAGTCGATTTCCATTGGTCGGCATAATTGGTTGGGTGAAGGGGTAACTCTCTTGAAGGGGGCTACCTTGCCTGACGATACTATCGTCGCGACAAAGAGTGTTGTTACCCGAAAATTTTCTGATTCAAATTCGATAATTGGTGGCGTTCCTGCAAAGAAAATCAAAGATAATGTAACTTGGTTACGGTCACACTCGTGACCGAGAGGTAGTTGAATTTTGGGAAAACGTGAGGGCTTTGACAACCATTTCTCTTTGTCGCGTCATCGGTGGGATGCGGTATTTCTGATATTGGCGTCGACAGTTGCAGTATCGCCCGTTCTGCAACTTGCAGGTTTAGCTGGGGGGAATTTACTTAGTTTAGTAGCACTCTTTTTCTTAATGGTGTCCCGTATCAAGTTAACTCAGTCAATAGTTTTTACTGGCTGTTTACTCGCGTTATGTTGTTTCATACTATATTGTCTACATTGGAGTTCTCGGTTATTTTCAGTCTACTTTTCTTTTTTAGCTTTGCTTTTTTCCGTCGTTCTGCTGGTTTGGAGCGGTGATGGGAGAAGACTCTTTGCTTCTATTCAATGCAGCTTTATTAATATTTCCCGCCAATTGAGCTATGCCAGGATAAGTAGAGTTGTTCTCATTCTGGTGGTCTTTTTTGGTCTTTTGGCACTGATAAACTCTTTGTATTGGAATGCGTTGAGCTTCAAAGTTATCATTTATGCCATGATGATTATGATAAGTGTTTCATTTATGCAGGTAGAGAACTTTAAGCTTTTTACTGTCTACCTATCGTTTATTCATATGGCTATGCTTGTCGGGTGCATAATTGGCTTTGTATATACGATTAATGGTGGCGATGCTCTTTTTTCGGTCATTAATGAAGACGGTCGAAGCAACGGATTCTATTTGTCCACATTTTCCAATACTTATTTTAACGGTTTCATCAGACCAAGCGGTCTATATGATGAGCCTGGAGCCCTGTCATTCTTTATATGTATCAATGTAGCACTGCGAGAGTATTTTGGGTTACCTCGAAGGTTAACTTGGCAGCTGATTGCTTTGGGGCTGGTTACCTCTTCGTTAGCGCATCTAATATTTTTGTTGTTTTTTATACTGCATGTATACCGGAAAAATGTACTTTATCTATCTAGATTTTTTTTGATCGCGTCGCTCTCATTTTTTGTATTGTTGTCTTTTGATTCCCCCGTTAGTTCTTTATACGATGGTCTGTCAGCAAGGTTAAGTATTGTTGATGGTAAACTTGTAGGTGATAACCGTTCTTTTCTCATAACAAACGCGCTAGGTTATCTTGATCCTAGAGTTTTCCTGTTTGGATTAGATGGTAACTGTATAGTGGGTGACCCGCTTTGCAGGGAAGGGATGTACTTAAAGTATGGGGAGAATCCATTCACGCCTCTTGTTCATTATGGAATATTTTTATCGCTAATTTACTACCTTGGGTTAACGGGTTTTGTGTATCTTGCCGTAAAACATAAGAGCTATCTTGCTTTGGCCGTTGCTCTTCTGTTGTTACAGCGGCCATATATATTTAATTACGGATATTCTGCCATTATTATTATTTACTTCTACCTTTTGGTGTATTCAAAGATGGGTCGAAAGAGAACTATTATTGAAAGAGGCTCAGTCGATGATTCGACATCTCATAAATTACCTACTTAACTTCCTACCTCCGACAGGTTGTTTTTCTCTTCGAAGATTATTAATGAGGATGGGTGGTGTAAACGTTTCTGCGGGCGTGAGCTACTGCGGCCATGGATGGATATATGGCAGAGGTAAGTTAACAATAGATCGAGATACATGGTTGAGCCCTCGATGTGTTTTCTATACTCACTCTGATGCAGAAATTCATATAGCCCCGAATTGTGATATTGGGCATGGTGTAATTTTTATAACAGGTAGCCATGAAATCGGAAGTGATACTCGCAGGGCGGGGAAAGGGAAAGCAATGCCTATTTTCGTAGAAGCTGGTTGCTGGATAGGAGCGGGCTCAACCATTCTAGGTGGTTCGAGAATAGGCCGCGGATGCATTGTGGCAGCAGGGTCAGTTGTGACCAAAGACGTTATGTCTAATTCTTTAGCGGCTGGAGTTCCCGCAGCTCAAAAACGGCGCCTAGAGTAATGGCTCAGCCTGCCTTTATTTTTGTCTGTAACGCGTTGGATGACCATACTCGCCGCGAGCGAAATATAGTTACAGACAGCCCTGCTGCCTCTAGAAAAATATTGTTAACCGCGAGTGCTCTAAGCATGTGTGGAGTGCGTAGCTTCGTTATCAGTTTTGGGCGAGGCAGGGCTGACGGCAGTCTCCGATGGCATCGAAGTTGTGTAAAACGTGTTAATGGTGTGATTTATCTCTATGCGCCTTTTTGTAATATTCCCATATTGTCCGAGATTGTATCCGTATTTGGGGTGCTACCCTTGATTGCTCGGTTACGACTGGGCAATGATGCCGTGTTGTTGTTCTATAATCGACTTACTGCTTATATCCCGACGATTACTTGGTCCAATGTTCTTGGTTATCGATGTTTTTTAGACCTCGAAGATGGAGAAGTTGAGGGCAAAAACACAGGGTCAAAAGTATCGAAGTTTAGTTTACGCTTAAAAAGGACATTCTTCGACTTCTTCTGCCATCACGGATCTTTGGTGGCCTGCAATGAGCTAAAAGGCCACACAGGCATAAGGCCAGCAGCCAGTTATTATGGAACTATAGAGCATCTGTTTAGAGAAACCCATTTTGACAGCTCAACTGTCACCTGTTTAATGTCTGGTAGCCTGTCTGAGGATACCGGTGCATTGGTACTTATTGAGGCAATAAGGCTACTTCGAACGGAAGGCGATAACCGAGCTGGAAAATTGAGATTCGAGATTTGTGGTAAGGGCGATAGACATGAAGATTTTGTAGATATTGCTGGTTTTGAAGCTGGGGTTGATGTTGTGGTGCATGAACGCTTGACTGACATTGAGTATGCGCGGCTGGTGGCACGCTGCGATGTGGGGTTGGCACTAAAGACGGTAAATGGGCCGTTAGCTAATACGACTTTTCCCTCCAAAGTCATTGAATTTGCTTGTAATGGATTATTGATTCTTTCCACTGATATCAGTGATGTCAGGGTTTTATTTGGTAATGGAGCCCGATATCTGTTGGTTAGTGACCCTTCTCTCTTGCGTGATGAGCTCCTTGCAGTTGTTGACGATATAGCGTCAGCACGGTCTAGTGCCATAGCAGGGCAACAAAGAATTCAAGAAAAATGTTGTCCCGAGTCAACAGGCCCGTGGCTAAAAAAATTCTTTTACGGTGAATAAATATGACTATTAATCGGCGCCGGATAATAACTTGGCAGCCAGTATTGACTGATCATCAAGCTTATACCTATGAAGCGTTGCAACTTTTCTCTAAAACGACGATCGTCGCGTATGTCTGTCAGATTGAGGACTCTACCAGACGAGCACAAGGTTGGCTTGACACTAATGTTCAGTCAATTCAGCGGCTGTTGATTCCTCGTCTGGGGTTATTGTTTTGTATAAAGGCAATATACAGCAACAGACGGGAGGTCCACTTATTTGCCAGTGTCTTTGGAGATTGGAGGACAATATTTTGCTTATTGACCGCTGTCTTGCTAAAAGTAGAATTTTATCTAATCTCTGAACCTTACTCTACAATAGCAGATGGTTATTTCGACAATGATAAAAAATTATCGAATCGTATAAAAGCGGTGATGCGACCAATTCTATATAAAATGTATGGTTTTTTTATTCGATGGTCTGTAAATGGTGTCTTTGCGATATCACGGCTAGCGGTCCAGCAGTACGAAACGATTGGTATAAGCTCGCACAAAATATTTCCTTTCGGATACTTCGTGCCGAGAGCAGATAATAGGTCGTATATAGAAAGCACCTTAGAGACTTCCAGTATACGTATTGTTTTTGTTGGCAGCTTGATACCGCGTAAGGGCTTGTCGCTATTGACAGGCGCGGTTCAGCTACTGACTAATGAGAATCTATCTATTAGCCTTGATGTATATGGTCCCGGCTCCTTCGATTGTGCTGACATTTCTGAGAATTCCATCCGCTACAGGGGTTTGATTCCCTTTGGTGAGGCAGAGGAGTTTATAAAGGATTATGATGTTCTGGTATTGCCCAGTTTGTATGATGGATGGGGTGTTGTTGTTAATGAAGCACTTAATGCCGGTGTTCCAGTGATATGCAGTGATAATGTTGGCGCTGCTGAGCTAGTTAGAAAATTTCATTGTGGCCTAGTATTTGACGCCGGTGAGTCTGCTGATCTGGCTAGAAAATTGAGACGGTTTTGTTCAGAGGGTGGTTTGAGAGAGTCTATGCGTAATAATTGCTCGTTGGCATCTGATGCAATTCAGCCAGCTAAAGCGGCGCAGTATATGCATGAGATTATGCAGGCCACAAAAGAGTCCAAAAGTAACATTCAGTCTCCATGGTACGAGTACAAATGATGCCTGCTGACCAGATTCGGGTACATTGTACTAACGTCATTGGGTTAGGTGCGACGAAGCTACTTCAGTCGCTATTGCCTGCACTGGAGTTAACCAAAAAAGCCAAAAAAATGGAGTTTTTCTTGCCAGATCGCGGTGCTCTCCTTGAGTATGCTCCCGGCAGTAGCAGAACTAAAGTCATTATCTACCATCGTTTTTTACCGAATTCGATCTCAAGACTAGCAGAATGTTTGTTCCCGGGTTCGATTTTCAATGATCCTGTTCCAGTTTTGATTCTTGGTGATCTCCCTCTGCGGTGTAGCGCGCCACAAGTGGTTTTTGTTCAAACGCCACATCTATTGCGACCTGAAATCTTCTTATGGTCGTTAAGTGGTCTTAAGTATGCGGTTGCGCGACTAATATTTCGTATTAATGCGCCTCGTCTCAGAGCTGTAATTGTTCAAACCAAGGTGATGAAAGATCGACTAATAGAAACTTATCCCATACTATCAGGCAAGGTCTCGATCATCCCCCAGCCCGTGCCGTCGTGGTTGGAAAATCCTGATTTCCAACGTAAAAAACGCGAGTACTCTAGTGAAAGTTTGTTAAACCTGGTTTACCCGGCTGCTTACTATCCACACAAAAATCATGTTCTACTCGGAGACGTACTGAATATAGTAGACGGTAACTGGCCAATCTCCAGCTTAATGTTGACAATTGATCCACAAATAGACCCAGCACCAAACATAGATTGGGTTCGTTGCGTGGGTGAACTTTCATCGAGCGAAATGCTTGAGGCTTATCGAGATACAGATGCCTTGGTGTTTTTGTCAAAAGAAGAGAGTTATGGATTTCCGCTAGTGGAGGCTATGTATCTAGGCTTGCCCATAGTATGTCCTGATCTACCTTTCGCTAGGACCCTTTGCGGTGAAGGAGCAATTTATTTTAATCCTGACAACATTCGGACCTTGAACTTAGCGATATTAGAATTGAAAGAAAGATTAGTAAGTGGATGGTACCCAGACTGGACAATTCAAATGCGTGAAATTCCAAAAAACTGGCAAGAGACGGCTGATAAAATACTTGATGTTTGCATCTAAAATTTGGTCCTGCGCGGCCAAATTAGTCTAGTTTCACGATAACGACTCGAGTGACTCTAGCTTACTTTATTGAGAAATACACATGAAGATATCTATCATTACGGCAATATATAATCGTGATAAAACTATTGCTAGAGCGCTAGAGAGTATTAAAAGCCAACTTCACGAAGATGTAGAGCTCGTAGTGATTGATGGTTCTTCAACCGATGGGAGTGTTCGCACGATAGAAGGCTTAATTGGTACTGGTGATAAATTTATTAGTGAGACTGACAAGGGTATCTATGATGCGCTTAATAAAGGAATTAAATATTCTACAGGAGAAATACTGGGCTTCTTGCATTCAGATGATTTGTTAGCACATAACCTAGTTCTGAGTAAAGTAAATGATTTATTTTATGCTAATTGTGCAGATATAGTGTACGGGGACGCTAGTTTTTTTGCTAAGAATCAAGAAAATAAGGTTGTTCGTACCTATCGCTCTGGGCCGTTTTCTTTGAAGCGGCTCGCCTGGGGATGGATGCCTGCACACCCAGCCATCTTCTTGCGTCGTAGCGTTTTTAATTTACATGGTGATTTTAATACCGATTATAAGATTGCCGCAGACTATGCTTTTTTGTGCCGCATCGCGGCTGACTTGAGCTTGCGAGTGGTATATACCCCTGAAGTGCTTGTTAAGATGCAGCTTGGTGGAGTGAGTACGGGAGGTTTAAGAAATACAATTCTCCTGAATAGAGAAGTGCTGAGAGCGTGTAGGGAAAATGGTATTTACTCAAACATTTTAATGCTATTGTCAAAGTATCCAATGAAAGCGTTGCAGTTTTTGCTCAAATAGTTGAGTTTTTCTGACTTAATGCCTTAAATAATTGTAGTGAGAATACTTTTCAAAAAAACATCTAAAATTATTGGAGGGGCTGTGAGAGAGTGAAAGTTTTAGTGACAGGCTGTACTGGTTTCATAGGCCGATTTTTATCTAATACCCTTGCGCTGAACCATGAAGTTGTTGGTGTCTGTAGAAAGGGCGTGAGCACCTGCCTGATTAATTACAAAGTATATGAGGTTGATGATTATTTCTCATATCAAGATTGGGCAATGGTTATGGATGGAATTGACGTCATTGTCCATACAGCTGGACGAGCACATGTGATGCGTGATGAAGAAGCTGACGTCAGAAGTGCTTATAGTCGCGCCAATACTGATCTAACCGTTTTTTTGGCACATATTGCTGCTAAAAGCGGTGTCAAACGTTTTGTTTTTCTTAGCTCTATAAAAGTTAATGGTGAGTTTTCGAAGGGACAAGCGCCATTTACTGACTCTAGTCCTGCGGACCCCATTGGTCATTATGCTCAGTCAAAGCATGCTGCGGAGTTGAGTTTAGGAAAGCTCAGTGTAGAAAAAAAATTGGAACACACTATAGTAAGACTTCCTTTAGTATATGGTCCAGGAGTTAAAGGAAATTTTTCCGCCTTAGCTAAACTAATGGGGATGCATATTCCTCTACCTCTTGGTAGAACGTTTACTAATAAAAGGAGCATGATTGGGATTCAAAATTTGGTTGATTTTATTGAGACTGTGCTGGCTCACCCAAATGCTGCAAATAACCTGTTCTTAGTCAGCGACAATAACGATTTGTCCACTCTGGAGTTAGTTCGCTTTATGAAGTCAGCATTAAACAGTAGATCACTGATTATTCCTGTACCCCTTTCTTTAATGACCCTAGTAGCCAGACTCTTGGGGGGTACGGATAAGATGACTCGCCTATTTGGTGATTTACAAGTAGATATCTCCTCGACAGTCGAGCGGCTAGGGTGGACGCCTGTTATTCGACCGAAAGTGGGTATTGCAGAGGCCCTGAACGGAAAGATCGATTAGCCATATTGACTTTGGAAATTATTAAAAGGAGGGTTAGCTGTGCTAGCAACTATTGGACGTAGTAAAGAACTTTTTTCTGAGGATATCGGAAACAATGCGCCGCGGCTTAAAACAGTTATTTCGCGCTCTCGATTCTTAGTAATTGGAGGGGCTGGATCGATAGGCCAAGCAGTTTGTAATGAGATATTTAAACGAGATCCTAAAGTACTTCATGTGGTAGATGTTTCTGAGAATAACATGGTTGAGTTAGTTAGGAATATCCGAAGTAGTTTGGGTTATGGTTCCGGAGAGTTTAAGACATTTGCGGTTGATTGCGGATCGGTTGAATTCGATGCGCTTGTTAATAATGAAGGTCCTTATGATTACATCTTTAATCTTTCAGCGCTTAAGCATGTTCGAAGTGAAAAAGATCCATATACCCTCATGCGTATGATAATGGTAAATGTCTTTAATACTGTAAAAACATTGCGGGCAGCCAAAGTCATGGGAGTTAAGAATTATTTTTGTGTGTCCACTGACAAGGCGGCGAATCCAGTAAACATGATGGGCGCGAGCAAGCGAATCATGGAAATGTTCGTAATGCGTGAAAGTCTTACACAAAATATCTCAATGGCTCGCTTTGCTAATGTGGCATTCTCCGATGGATCGTTACTCCATGGATTTAATCAGAGGCTTTCTAAGCGACAGCCAATCTCGGCACCAAATGATGTACGACGTTACTTCGTAACGCCGCAAGAGTCGGGTGAGCTTTGTCTGCTGTCTGGTCTGCTTGGAGAAAATAGAGATATCTTTTTCCCAAAGCTCAGTGAAAAATTACATCTCATTACTTTCTCTGAAATTGCTGTTCGCTATTTAAGAGAACGAGGCTATGAACCTTATGAATGTGAATCTGAGGATGAGGCGCGAGATAGAGCAGAGGAGTTGATCGCCAATAAACAATGGCCTTGTTATTTTTTTAAGAGTGACACAACGGGTGAAAAAGACTTCGAAGAGTTTTTTACCGATAACGAAGATTTGGATATCGAACGTTTTGAGACTGTTGGGGTTATCAAAAATCAGCCTGCTTTTGATGAGGCTAAGTTAGATGATTTTATGGACGGAATTGAAGCTCTGAGAAATAAAGGTACTTGGGCCAAAGATGATATTATTAAATTGTACTTTGGCCTCTTACCGGAGTTTGCTCATAAAGAGACTGGTAAATATCTAGATCAGAGGATGTAAGTATGGACCGTTTTTTTGACATTTTATTCTCCTCGATAGCGTTATTGTTACTTTCTCCTTTGTTGGTGCCTATAGTAATAACACTAAAGCTCACTGGTGAAGGTCAGGTGTTCTTTTTACAGGAACGCATCGGTAAGAGCGGCGAAAAATTTAAGTTGTTTAAGTTTGCGACTATGCTGAAGAATAGTCCTAACATTGGCACTGGTACGGTTACCATGAGGGGTGATCCTAGAGTGCTTCCAGTAGGTACATTTTTACGCAAAACCAAAATAAATGAGCTGCCGCAGCTATTGAATATCTTTTTTGGTGATATGAGTGTTATCGGACCAAGGCCATTAACGACTCAAACGTTTGGAGCTTACTCGGTGAGTATTCAGGGTCTTATCACGCAAGTTCGGCCAGGCCTCTCAGGGGTAGGTTCGATTATATTTCGTGGTGAGGAAGAGATTATGCACGGTGCAACCGCTTCCGTTGATTTCTATGCGAATGTTATAGCTCCATATAAGGGAGCGCTTGAGGAGTGGTTTGTCTCGAATAAGAGCCTGTATATTTATTTTGTGGCAATTTTTGTTACAGCTTGGGCGGTTCTTGTTCCAAGCACAAAAATAGCGTGGAGGGTTTTTAAGGATTTGCCCGAGCCGCCGACCGAGTTGAAGCAAGCACTTAATTATACTGACTAACTGTTGTGGCTCTTCTTGCCTCCACTTCATACGATCCAATTTCTAAGATATGACATGGCAGTCGAATCCGTCTGCCATCCCCCTCTGAGCATGATTCTTTCAAGCGGCTCACCTTGTTCTAACAGATCTAGAGCGGCACCCACTCTAAATGAATGACCGCTCAGCGGTTGTTTAGTGAAATCCATGTTTAGGTCTTTTTGCAGTGCCTTTAATATGGTGCTTATACTTGCCGGGTGTAGGCCTTCCCCAATATGCCCGTGCCTGCTAATTGATCTTAGAATATAGCCTTCATCGCTGATCATGCTCCTCCATTTTTCTAATAAGTCGAACAGTTCTTCGCTGATAGGTATTACTTTACCAGCACCATATTGATCGGTTTTGGAGAAGTTTAGTCTGATAATAGGTTTTCCGTTTGGTACTTGGTAGATATCTTCAAACTTAAACGCGCAGAGCTCTGATCGGCGTCGCATTGTTTCGTAGCCGAGTCTTAGGAGGACTTGGTTTCTTAAACCCCTTGTGCTGTCATCGCAGTTGCTAAGTAGCTGGTTGAGTAGTGGTTTGGTGAGAGGAGTAGCCTGATGCTGGGCTCGTCCAATTTTGCGATGCATTCGTTTAAGGGCCAGTATCACTTCCGGCTGTTTGGTGGGGTCATAATTTTTCGATAGCTTTAGTACGGTGCCGAGGCTATTGATTCGCCTCCGTATAGTGGCGCTTTTATTATTACCGCTAAGATAGTCCACATACATTGACATGGTGTCTGCGGTGGCAGGGATGGGCGCTAGGCTATTTTCAAGACACCAAGTTTGGTATTGGATAAAGTCTGACCGATAGGCCCTGATGGTATTTTTGGCAAAGGCGCCATCAAATTTGGCGAAGATATCGTCAATCATGTTATTCTCCTTAATAGGGAATTTAAGAGCTTTAGTTGGAATATTATATTCCACAAATGGATAATAAATGATTTCTGCTGAACAAATCAAGGCTTCTCGTGCACTTTTAGGTTGGAGTGCTGCTGAGTTAGCAAAACGCAGTACTGTTGGGGCAACGACTTTACGCCGTTATGAGATGTTAGGTGGTGTTCCTGCAGCTAATTTATCTGTCTTAATGAAACTCAAGGCAACTTTAGAGTCAGCCGGTATTGAATTCACCGGCGATCCTTTGGTTAATCCAGGCGTGACCCTACGTATCAAGCGCGACGACTAAGTTCTAACTGCTTTATCTTTTAGCTTATGCTTTATAATGTCCACTTCGGTATTTATGTGGATGTTGCTATGCCTGTTGAAGATAAATCCAAGTCTCTTTTGCCCTTCCTATCAAGCCCCAAAATTTTGCCTAATGAATCAGAGGCTGAGTTTCAATCTGGCTTGCAAAGTCTCTTATCCGAACTAGACAATCCCTCACCCCTGGCGGTTGCGCTGGTCAGTCAGCTTAATGAGTGCCTCTGGTGGATCAAGAGGCACACCGTGGATAAGGAGCTACTACTCCATGAGGCGATGGCGAGGCTTTTGTCTAAGGCAAGTAGCAACTGGATGGGGTCTGGCAACAGCAAGCTGTCGGTGGCCCTTGAGCATTACTTGGATGGCATCGCGCACAAGGACGAAGCGGATCTGATTGAGCAAGCTTTTACCGATGGCAATCTGACCCTATCCGATCTTCGGGTTCGAGCCTTTAAGGATGCCGCCAAGCACATCAAGATGGTGGATGACCTGATTCACCGTCAGCACCAAACGATGAGGCATCTTCAAAGGAGTATCGACTCCATAGACTATAAGTCACGCCTGATTAAGCGTATGGATCTTGAGCTGGCGGCGCTTGAGTTAAAGCAGTCTGTGAAGGAGGTTTCCTCGCTTGACGATAAGCCATCGTAGGAGCCTTACAAATCGCTGCAATGCTCTTAAATCAACCGGTCCCAGATCGGTGGCGGGTAAGCGGGCCAGTAGCCAAAATTCCCGCAAGCATGGCCTCAATAGTGCCCCCGA
>Ga0307488_10000961_pt1 | contig 23997 bp, 16 predicted proteins | sample SB02metaG_FD_202248 | JGI IMG/M metagenome (GOLD analysis project Ga0307488, IMG submission 202248) | Sea-ice brine microbial communities from Beaufort Sea near Barrow, Alaska, United States - SB 0.2 | ecosystem: Environmental > Aquatic > Marine > Coastal | place: USA: Alaska | collected... | reverse complement strand
TGTGACTCAAAGCGTATGACCCAATCCGGTAGCAAATCATAGATTGCCTGTTCCCCCTGGGGCGCGTCCATGGGGTCAAAGCGAAAGTTCTTCACTAGCTTGTCGCGAATATGTTTGGCCAGCAGTGTGTAGATATCCATGGCGCCGAGCTCTGGCAGTACTCGCTGTGCGGTAATTTGTACGCTGTCTTCGCGAAAGGTAATTTGGCTGACGACAGATTGATAAAGGTGCAGGTCTATGTGCAATGTGGTTTTTTCTTGTTCTTGTTCTTGTTCTTGTCCTTTCGGACCGTGGACATGACCTGCCATATACATACAGTCGGCGAGACTGCTGTCGACGACCCCAATGACCTTGACTGGAATGGCACTCAATAGCCCCAGCAGAAGTGATAGCTGTTCGTCATCGAAACAGGCGGCAACGCTGATGACCAATTGCTCTGGTGAGCCGGCACTGTTGAGTAATATTTTCAACTGGGCAAAGGCAATATCCGCATGGTGTCGGGCGTAGGGCAAATCGCCGGGTAATTCGGTCTGATTGAGGTTGCGCCAGTACTGACGATAGACGTTCTGCGGTTGCAGCCAAGCCTGTTTGCGCGCCTCTATGCCGGTGATAATGCCGTCGCCTGTTTGTAGGGCAAAACCGGGTTCGGAGAATACCTCTCCGTCCTGATTTTTAATCAGCAGAGCTTGATCATTTAGTTCGAGGACAGCGAGACTCATGATTTATTTAGCCTTTAAAAAGCGCAGCAAGTTGTTTTCACAGTAGGCATGAGAGTCTAGTACCAAGCGCTCCTGAATAAGTTGTAACTGATGCATAAAAAACATCACCACCATGCTGATGAGCAGAGCGATAAATGTTGAATTAAAGGCCACGCCAAGACTGCTGGTAACACCGGCAATATTGCCCTGCATGGCTTCGTGTGCCTGGCCCAGTGCCGCGCCTATACCGCGCACTGTGCCGATAAAACCAATCGATGGAATCGCCCAGGTGATATAGCGAACCATGGAGAGCTCGGAATCCAGGCGATCGTTTTCATTGTTGCAGACAACGTTTACTGCATCAGTAGCCGATTGCACGCTGTCAGTGACTTGGAAGCGTGTCAATGCAGTTTGCAGAGCCCGAGGTAGCAGCAGTGAGCGCTGCATCTCCCCCAGTGACTGCAGTGGTCGCGCCAGCTGACTGGCGTCCTCCGGTAACACCCGCGATCCTTCACTGATACTAATCAGGGCGCTTGAGAACATTTTTTGTTCGCGTAGAGCATTGCGAGTTTTGTAACCCATAATCGCCAATGCCCAGATCATCAGAATAAAACAGGCTTCCTGCTCAAGGTCTTTGATCACAATAAAAAATGATCGCGGCACCTCGTAATCTTCACCTGCCGCTGCCATTTCTGCATGGTGACGAATAGTACTTTCGGCATTGGGCCGCACCACGGTGACGAAAATCGCATGCACGACGATAATCGCCAGTAGCAGGGCGACTAGTTGAAAAAACATTTCATTGGTGTGACTTTTCATTACAGGCTCCTGTTATTGCAGCCTTCTGAGGGCTGCTTATCAATGATAATTTGGGTCTAAATATCCGATGGCAGCGAGACTGATAAACCTTTAGGGATTTCGTACTTCTTATCGGGTTTAACATCTTCGATGGGTTGTTCTTTTACCTTTCCCTGCGGTTTCTCTTTGTATGATTCGTTTGTTTGAACTTCTTGATTGGGGGTTCCTTCTTTAAGAATTCCCTGAGGCTGAGGTTCTAGTTTCTCAGCACCATCTTGTGACGACAGCATCGACGAAGCCAGCATAGTGGCTAGAAGCCCTACAGCGCATAGAAATCTGATAATCTTAGTCATAGAGTCGCTCCTGTTTGATCTATCATGGTTTTTACCCAATCGGTGCTCTGATTACCTGAGGCGATGTGATCCTGGCCGCGGGCTAAAGCGTCCGACCTGGTTTATCCACATAGCGCGCTATTCTAAAGCCTAAATCAATCCGCCCATCAGTACCAGAATCTCTATAGCTGAGGCGCAGTTCGGTGCGTGAGGCAAGGGCCCAGCTGGCGCCGCGAATCACATGTTTATTGCCCTGCTCGGGGCCTCTGGGATCCAGATCAGGCTCACTGCGATTGGGACGTATGTCAAAGTAGTCATTGACCCACTCGGCGACGTTGCCACTCATATCATAAAGTCCCTTGCTGTTCGCCGAGAAACTGCCAACTACCGCAGAGACTGGATACTGATCATTGTAGTTGGGCAGGGTAAAGCTGAGGAATCCTCTGGCACTCTGATCGGCATAGTTGCCGCTGATTTTCATAGGTGGGTAGAGTTCATTGGCCCAGGGAAAGACTTGGCGAGTTGATTGGGAATCAATTCGTGCTGCCCAGGCCCATTCGGTCTCAGTGGGCAGTCGGTAGCCATGAGCATCCCAGTTATTGCCGGTAATACGCCCATCTGCAACAATATAAAATTCGGGCAATCCCTCTTTGCGGCTCAACCAGTTGCAGAACAGCGCGGCATCTTCCCAGCTCACTTTAACCGCCGGCTGATCCGCCATATCGAGGGTTTGGCCTTTTACTGCAGTTGAGCTGTGTCGATCTTTCCAGCGCTTAAATTGGCTATTGGTGGTTTCATTGGTGGCCAGATAAAAAGGTCGTTCCAGGCGCACGGAGCGCTCTGCTTCATTGGCGCGCCTGCCAGGCTGACGGCGCGGTGCACCGAGCATAAATTGTTCATTGGGTTGAAACAGTTTGAGTTTGCCGCCGACCGATGTCTTGATTGTCGCCGGTCGCGAGGCCCAATAGGCTTGCTGCAATGTCAGCAGCTCTATAGTCAGTGATTGCTGATGGGCTGGCCTAGGTGTCACAGTCATAGACTTGGTTTCGTAACCGCTCTTTTGGATGCTGATGCTATGAGGCTTGGCGTTTAGAGAGAGGGTCTGGCTGCCGCTACCGCGGCGTTTGCCGTCCACTAAAATAACTGCATCAGCCGGTGTGATGTTGAGCCTTACTGTGCCTATATTGGGGGTGAGATTAACGCTGATTTGGCTCTCTTGTTCGGGCTTTACCCTGACCGATCGCTTGGCATTGAGATAGCCTTCGAGGAACAATTCAATCTTGTGCGTGGCGAATGGTGCTACGGCCACATCCATTGGGGTGGTGCCTTTAAACTGTTTGTCGATGGTAATACTGGCCCCCTGGGGCGAGCTATTAATAGCCACTGTTCCATCGGCAACGATCATCTCGATCAATGGATGCTCGGCTTTGCTACCGGCTTTTACTCTGACCTGCTGCTGCAGCGTTTTGTAGCCAGGGGCCTTGAGGGTCAGCTGACTTCCGGTCTCCAGTACCTCTGCGCTCAATGGTGTCTGGCCAATCAGGCGCTGGTCGATAAATAATTCGGCACCCTCTGGCACTGTGGTGAACTCAACTTGCCCCCAGGCTGGCTGCAGGGTGATATCAATGGCTTGGGTTTTCCCCAGCCCTTCAATATCCACCTCTTGCTGTAGGGTGAAATAACGGTACTTGGCAAATTCAAGCTTGTGAGCGCCGCGGCTAATGTCGCTGATGGTGCCGGGCACGCTAGCGACTTTTTTATCATCGATGGAAAGCTCAATATCGTCTAGTGTTGAGCGCACCAGCAAATTGCCCGGCAGTGGCTGCAGCGCCACGTCAATTTCTTGGGTGGCTTCACCGCTGACTTGGATGGTTTTGCGCAGGGGGTAGTAGCCGGGAGCTTGAGCGCTCAACTGGTGCTCACCTTTGAGCAACAGATAGTTGTCGCCAATATGGAATGCGAGACCGCCTAGATCCACCTCTGCTGTCGCCGGATCTAAACGCAGAATAATGGCCCGGGCAGCAAACAAAAAAACCAGTATGGCAATTGCCACAACCGTAAAGACAGTGGTGAATAACATGGCTGGCGAGGGGCCGCGGAGACCTGTGACTGGTTTTTTTTCCAGTGGCGTAAAGTCCGTGGCGGAGAGCGGTGTGGTATTTTTTGTATTGACCATAATTCTTCTAGTTTTGTTTGTGGCTGCGACTCTTTACGACGCTAACTCTAATCACTCTATGGTGCCCGATGCCTTGCTAAACAGATAGCCATGCTACTGAGGTTTGACTGGTCGCTTAATGTTATGACTCTCACTGGCGGTAATGGTTACATCGCGCTGGCAAGATTTTACGCCATTGTCGACGCAGTTCCGTTGCTGCCAGTGCGTTGACTGAAAATACGCTGATTAAATAGCTATTTTTCTAAATAGCCTCGTTACAGCTGATGCTAATCGGCTGATCCAAGCCCTGACCTGTAACTGTGAACTCAACTCTGACATCGCGAAACCCCATCCTTGTACCGGCAACTATATAGCGGCCGGGCTTTAGGGAAACGGCGGTTTTGTCGAAGACGCCTAATTTGGCTACCCTAAACAATGTGACATCTGTAGTGCTGTCCGAGGTAAGCATAACTTGAATTGGGGTCTGGGAGGCTTTAAGTACCTTGCGCAGCGTACTTATCTGCTGTTGTAGCACTGGCCCTGGATTGCGTATTCCACTGGCATCCTGAAGGACTTTTTGGCCGCGACGAAACTGACTAATTGCAGAGAGGGCCAGTGGATCGCTAAGGGTTTTTTTAATCCGCTTATCGAGATCGGCACGCACGTTGACCGGGATTTGTTTCACTCTAACATCAGTGAGAGTGCCATCAGTTGCCAGCAACTGTTTATAGACCTCCAGGGCCTGCTGCCATTCTTCCTGAGCCTCAAATTTGGTTGCCTCAAGTATACGCTCGCTGACCCAGAGCTGAGAACGACGTGTCTCTACCTGAGCCAATGCCTGGGCAACAGCAGAATTGGCCTGATAAACAGTACCGGCCTGTTCGAAGGCTCTAGTAGCTGCCTCAAACATATTCTTGTCCAAGGCGCGGAAGCCGTCGCTCATAAAGCCGCGAAAGCGCTGTTCAGTAATTTTCTGTTGGCTTGAGGCGAGGGCGGCAGCGGCTTTTCTATGTTCCGGGTCGGCGGTAACTGCCTCAGTAAAAGCCTGCTCAGCTCGATCCAATCTATCCAGCGCGAGCAATTTATCACCCCGTTCCATGGCGTCGATAACCGTTGGCAGACTTTGAGCTCGCTGGCTTAGGCGCATCACTGTCCGATTTTCTGGGGCAATGGCGGTGGCCAATGCTGTGGCGCTAACCGCTGTGCTAAGCACGGAGCTTTCTATGGCTGCAGTGGCTTCAGTAATGGTCTGTTCAAGGAGTGATTCCGCTTTGCTTTCCAGTTCGGTGAGGCCGTCCAAGGCCTTCTGATAGCTGCTGACGGCATCGCTGTAGTCGCCAAAGCCATACTCTTTATCTCCGCGCTCAACCGCTTTTTGCGCCTGCTTAAATTCAAACTCGCCCCACTGATCTACGCCTTGCTCATTGAACAGGCGGTCACGGCGCTGAATAATTTCTGCCAATATTGTTTGCGCTTCTTGTCGGTATTTGGTTTTTTGCGCTGCGGTGGAGGGGCTGACAACTGTCGGGGATGCAACTAGGGTTCGCTGTGATTGATCGGTGCCACTGATCCAGGGTTCAGAGACCAAATTAGGTAATACAAAAATCACTCCAGAGGCTAACAGCAGCAAAAGGGCTACGGCGAGCTTTTGTATCCCTTTTTGTTTGCTGTCGGTGGTGGTTGGCTTATCCATAGATCAGGGTGTGGTCCGTTCTTGCTGATAGATCTTTCCCAGTAGTTCTTGCCACTGCTGATACTGGGCCTGCACTGTACCTGTGAGGGTCACGGTGCGATCTTCCAGTTCAATGACTTGGGGTGCGATTTCAGCTTCCAGCGAAGAGCCCATCTCGGCTACGGATTCATTGTACTCAGAGGCTTTTTGTTTTTTGTCGAGACCGGCTTTGAGCACAAAGCCACCCACTGCTGCAGTCGCGGTGCCAGCATCATCTGCAATACCGGTGCGTGCCTGGGAGCGTCCATAGATACCCGCCAAAATAGCGCCAATACCACTGATAATCTGTTTGTTGCCCTGTTTGTTTAGCTGTCGTGCGCGGACCACTGAGTCGTAGGATGAGCGACGAAAGTCTTGGTATGCAAGGTGCATCTGTTGAGAGAAGCCGTCGTAGTAATCTTGCATGCGATCTATATAGAGGTAGTCACGCTCGCGTATTTTTCGCACTCGCATGAGGATACTGTCGTTTTCGGCGGGCAGTCTGGCGATGCTTAAAATACCTTTGCGATTTTCCTTGATGTAGTTATCAAAGGCCTCGGGAGAAAACTGCTGGGCAAAGCGCAGCTCGGAAATGGTGCGCAGTTCTTCGGCACGCTGATCGCTGATCTTTTTTTCACGATAGCTGAGCAGGTCATTGGCGACGCGAATAAACAGATTTTGGAAGGGGTCGCCAAGGCTTTTTAAACGTCTGTCGTAGGCGTATTTGCCGGTGGTCTGTTTGTAGCGTTTGGTAAACCACTTTTTGCCGCTGCTGTCTGTGGCAGTGATTTCTAAGTCCATGGTTTCACCGTCGGACTGATGAATCGTGCCGCTGATATAGAGATCCATAATCACGTCGCTGCTGGGGGTGACACGTATGGCACCCCAGGCTCCGCTTTTTTCCAGTACTTTGCCGAGCTGATTGGAAAAATAAATTGCCTCGGCGTAACGCACTTCGGGAAATACAGTGTCATCTTCATCGGTGAGATAGAGACCATCATTTAATGTGGGTATGCCTACATCTAATAAGGTTTCCACTGGATAGGCTCTAGAAGGGGTGTCGAGAGTCAGCTGCGTCGACGAGGTAACTTTGTCTACTGCGGCGCTGGCAAAGTTGCAGCCGACTAGTAGTAATAGGGCTAGAGCCGCAAGTTGGCTTGGTTTAGATAAGATTAGGCGATTACTCATGGTTGATCACTTTGGCTAACTCTGATTCTTTATACGTCTGTATTCATCCCAGAGTTTCTCTCTGAGTACTGGGTCTTGTTCTTTGCTGGCTGCGTCACGAATTTGGCGCAGGACTATATCATCCCCCTGGCCGTCATCAATGTCCTCTGGAATGGGAATAATATCAGCTTCATCCTGACCTGCAGCGCCGGCGGATTGATTGCCGGAGCCTTCAGGGCCCTCATCTCCTTCCCCCTCAGCAGCTCCAGGCTTGGCTCCCTCGGCAGCACGCTGTTCTACGGAAGCGCTGCGATCAGAGCCCCCTTCACCAGCTTCTTCAAACAATGGCTCGTCACTGTCGATGCCGCCACTAGAGCCACTGGGGCTGAGAATGTCTATATCACTTGAGCCGCCATCGCCGCCCATAACCGTATCGTCAAATTCTTCTAGTGACGCATCTAGAGCTTCGTCTAGGTTCTCGGTGCTTTCTTCGCCGCCAGCGCCGGAAGAGCCGTCAGCGCCTGAAGGTCCCTCAGAACTTGCAGAGCCATCAGCCCCAGAAGGTGGCCCACCAGATGGTGAGGGACTGCCGCCGGGAGAGGGCATGCCGCCGCCGGGACTGGGAGAACTTGGCGGTAGACCAGATGATCCACCTCCGGAAGAAGAGGGCATTGGTGACCCGGAACTGGTGGGAGAGGGCATCTGACAGCTGCTCAAAACTAGAGTCAAAATAGCAGTTACTGCAATTTTGAGGGGCAAGTTCAGAGGCCCTTCAATAGGCGATCTAATCGACAATCGCGGCGCCTTTAGCGCTGACCCTTGGCAAGAACTTTTAGTGAAGGCTTTACCCATTATTCGTCTCTTGTCTCGGCGGTTTGTTTAATCCCATAGGGGAATTGGATAGCAGTGCTAATCGGCTCTCCCGCAACTAATTTGGGTCTGTAACGCTGTGCGCGGATATCTTTAAAAATAGTGCGGCGGACATTTTTGTCAAGATCTTCCGGTGGGTTAATAATCTCTATATTCCTCGGTACACCGTTGCTAGTGATGGCCATGGAGATCTCCATAGGTTCGATTTCAAGTGGCTCTTGGCTACTGGTTTCTTCGCTGGGGGCTGCATTATCGCTAAGGGCTTTTTTCTCGCTAAGGGCTCTCGTCGCGCTAATGGCTTTTTCAGAGCGTTTAGCTGTGCTGCTAATATCGGTAAATTTAATCAGTCTTGCTTCGCCAAACAATGCTTCTTGCAATTGCTCTGGCTGTTCGCTGTCGCCGAGAAAATCATAGGCCAGTTTGTAGGTTTGGTTTGCCGATGAACGCTGACCAAACACCAGATACCAATCTCCCAGTTCGGCGATGGCATTAGCCTGCTCCCGGGCGGGGGTGTCACCTCGCAATTCCAGTGCTTCTACTACCTTTTGCAGGGCCAGCTTACCTCGACGATAGTGCATATGTGAGGTGCTATTGGTGCTGCTGGTTGTGGACGCCGCATTGAAGGTAAATCCAGAATCAGAGGGCTCGCCATGCTCCTTAATGTGGTTAGCAATAGAGTAGTGCAGATGGCTTAGCTTGCGATACATCTGCGGGGTTGCAGGATCACTGAGGTTGTCAGTCTTGTTGAGGATGCTCTGCATGCGGGTGCCGAGCTTCTCAGAGATGACGAGATTTTGGTAGGCGCCAGCGGTAGAGCGGTCGCTGTAGGTTCCTAGATACCAATCGAGTAGTTCATCGAGAATCGGCAGCATGCGTGGGTCTTGGGCGCCGTAGGCCTGAGTGTTGATTAGGTAGAGATTTTCTAGGGCTTTTTGCGATTCATCCCAATTGCCAAGAAAGCTTTCGGCCTCTGCAATTGACATCAAATAGGGGGTTTGTGACAGGCTGTTGAGGCCAAAATTGACCCGCTCAATTTGCATGCCGCGCTGGAATGCCTGGCGGGCGCGGTCATATTCTTGATTTGATAAGTGGGATTTTCCTAAGCCTAGATAGAGATCCGAGAGTTCTAATGAGTACGCGCTTAACTCAGCTTCAGCGCTATCAATGGCATCTAAATAGTCGCTTATCGGATCGCTCTCTTTAAAGGTGGGACTGTCTGATTGAGCGCTGGCAAGGCCAGTTAATGTCGACCCGATAAACACCATTGCAGCCAAACTCAATTGGCGGATTGCGGTTGCTTTGGCGTTATCTTTCATATCGGGCTCCCCCCGTTGATATGGTAATTTAGAGTCGACATCTTGCCGCCGGTTCCCTAACTTTTATCAGCGTCTGTAAATTACCTAGGTTTGGTTGCTTTTATAGATTATTTCTACAAGCCATAGATTACGAACCATCTGCCAGTGATATCCACTATGAGTTACGCTGTTATTGACGCGATTATTGTTCTGGTATGCTTCTACTCCTAATTACAGTCTATACACTGGTGCAGAAAATTTCATGGCATGAGTAGAGTTTCTTCATTTAAGTATAGAATGATTAAAAAGGTTAAATATGAGTAAAGCACTAGAGGGATTGAGGGTCATTGAGTTGGGCCAGCTGCTGGCCGGACCATTCGCTGGTTGTATGTTGGGTTATTTCGGTGCTGAGGTGATAAAAGTTGAACCTCCAGGCGGCGACCCAATTCGTAATTGGCGCGAAGTCAAAGACGGTACTTCTCTCTGGTGGCGCAGTCTGGCACGGAACAAGAAGTGCATTTCCTTGGATCTAAAAACTCCCGAAGGTCGTGACCTGGTTAAGCAGCTATTAAAAACTGCTGACATAGTGGTGGAAAATTTTCGTCCCGGGGTACTCGAAGGCTGGGGCCTGGATCCCGAGTCCATGCGCGCCGATAACCCAGATCTGATTTACGCGCGCATTTCAGGCTATGGCCAAACTGGTCCCTATTCTGAAAAACCCGGCTTTGCCTCGGCTTGCGAAGCCATCAGCGGTTTCCGCTACGTGAACGGCTATCCCGGTGAAGCACCGGTGCGACCTAACCTAAGTCTTGGGGATACGATCTCTGGATTACACGCGGTACTGGGTATTTTGATGGCCCTGCGCTCCCGGGATCGCGGCGACGGTGGTCAGGTAGTGGACGTGGCGCTTTATGAATCCATGTTTAATCTGCTCGAAGCGGTGGTGCCTGAATATGACGGTGCCGGTGTTGTTCGTGAGCCATCCGGCACCACGGTGACTGGCATAGTGCCCACCAACACCTATAAATGTGCCGATGAGAAATTTGTGGTGATCGGCGGCAATGGTGATTCAATCTATGCGCGCTTGATGGTTGCAGTGGGCCATGCAGACATGGGTACCGACGACAAATATTCCACCAACTCTAAGCGCGTAGTGCACGAAGCGGAGATTGATCTGGTGTTGAAAAACTGGTGCGCCAGTCTGCCCCTGGCAGATGTGATGGCGACCCTTGAAGAGCATCGTGTGCCCTGCGGTCCGGTCTACAGTGTTGCGGATATGATGGAAGACCGTCATTTCCAAGCCCGTGGATTATTCGAGCAGGTTGAGATCAATGGTGAGCCACTTAAGATTCCGGCGATGATGCCAAAGTTAGGCAACACTCCTGGTGGCACTCAGTGGCCCGGCCCGGAAATTGCCAGCCACACAGACGAAATATTAGAAGGACTCGGGTTAGACAGTGCCCAGATAAAGCATTTAAAAACCACTGGCATAGTTACGGACAGCGACTGATTGGGCGCTGTGGTTTAAAGGCTATCAGTTAAGCGGTTAAAACAAAAAAAATATTTATAAAGGAAAGCACCATGAGTATCAGTTCATTCCATCCACCCCGTCGCATGCTCATGGGCCCAGGCCCCTCCGATGTCAGTGAGCGTGTATTAGCCGCCATGGCCAGGCCTACAGTGGGTCATTTGGATCCAAGTTTTATTGGCATGATGGATGAAGTGAAAACCCTGCTGCAATATGTTTTTCAAACCCAAAATGAGCTGACCTTTGCCGTATCCGCACCGGGATCCGCGGGTATGGAATGCTGCTTTGCCAATTTGGTGGAGCCGGGTGACAAGGTGATTGTCTGCCAAAACGGAGTTTTCGGTGGTCGCATGAAAGAGAATGTAGAGCGCTGTGGTGGTATTGCGGTCATGGTCCAAGATGATTGGGGTCAGGCTGTGGATCCGCAGAAACTTGAAGAGGCATTGGTACAAAATTCGGATGCGGTATTGGTCGCCTTTGTTCACGCTGAAACCTCCACTGGCGCCCAGTCTGACGCCAAGACATTGGTTGAATTGGCGCATAAACATGACTGCCTGGCGATTGTCGACGCAGTGACATCCCTTGCGGGCACGCCGTTAAAAGTCGATGAGTGGCAGATCGATGCGATTTATTCCGGCTCACAAAAATGCCTCTCGGCGTCTCCCGGTCTGTCACCGGTGAGCTTTAGCCCTAGGGCCGCAGAAAAAATCAGCAAGCGCCAGTCCAAGGTGCAGAGCTGGTTCCTCGATCTCAATTTGGTTATGGGTTATTGGGGTGGGGAGGGCAAGCGCGCCTATCACCACACAGCGCCGGTGAATTGTCTCTATGGTCTGCACGAGTCGTTGGTGATGGTTCAGGATGAAGGGCTGGAGAATGCCTGGCAGCGTCACCACAGCAATCACTTGCTGTTGCGTCAGGGTCTCGAGCAGATGGGAATTTCATTTTTGGTTCCCGAGGCAGATCGTCTGCCCCAGCTGAATACGGTATTTATTCCAGAGGGCGCAGATGATGCAGCTGTGCGCAGCCAACTGTTGAATGATTACAATCTTGAAATTGGTGCTGGCTTGGGTGCACTGGCCGGCAAAGTCTGGCGCATTGGCCTAATGGGTCATGCCAGCAAACAGGCCAATATTGATTACTGCCTGTCATCTCTCAAGGCGGTTATCTAGACCGGCTCAGCTCGGTAAAATTGGCGGCAAATCTATTGCCGCCTGATCTTCTATAGCTCTCTACCACCGCCTGCGCTAGCCCCTCTAATGGGTTAGTCCGCAACCGGCATCAAATCCAGTAATGCCAATACAGTTGCCTGTACACCACGGGTCACGGAGGGCTGTGGGTCTATTCTAAATAGTGGGCTGTGATGTGAGGCGATTGGCTTGCCACCTGCTGCTGCGGCTTTGTAATCTGCGGCACTGGTACCGCCAACGGAGAAGTAGACGCTGGGAATTGGCGGCTCAGTCGTGAAGTAGGGGAAGTCTTCCGCACCCATACCTTTGGAGGCGATTGAAACAACCTGACGCTCCCCTAATCCTTCCTGCCATACCGCCTTTAGACGTCGCACCAATGGTGTATTGTTAATGGTTGGCGGGGTCGAGGATTCTGACAGTATCACTTCGGGTAATTTGTCTTCCGGAAGACCGGCGGCGCGACCGAGATTTTCAGCGATGCGTTTAATGCCTTTGAGTAGAGTGTCGCGAGTCTCGAGGTTGGTATTGCGCACGGTCAGCTGCAGCACTGCGCGATCGGAAATAATATTGTGCTTGGTGCCGCCGTGAAAGGATCCCACTGTCACCACTCCAGGCTCCCTAGGGGCGAGCTCTCTTGAGACCAATGTCTGCAGCGCTACAACAATCTGACTGCCCAGCAGAATCGGATCTTTGCCCGCATGGGGAGATGCGCCGTGAGCACCAACACCGTGAATAATAATATCTAGGCTGTCAGAACCGGCGAAGGGCGAGCCCTCCTGCACATTGATCAGACCCGCAGGCAGCCCTGCACCAACATGAAAGGCCAGGGCATAGTCTGGCTGTCCAAAGCGTTCCCAGAGATTGTCATCCATCATTGCCTTGGCGCCGCGAATACGCTCTTCAGCCGGTTGCCCAATCAGCATTAATGTACCGGACCACTTATCTTTGCGTGCTGACATCTGGCGCGCGGTGCCGATCAGACTGGTGATATGCACGTCGTGACCACAGGCGTGCATCACAGGGACTTGGCTGCCGGTGATAGGATCGGTTTGAGTTGCAGTAGAAGCGTAATCCAACCCTGACTTTTCTTTTACAGGCAGGCCATCCATGTCGGCGCGCATCATTACCAGGGGACCTTCGCCATTTTTTAATATGGCCACTATGCCAGTGCCACCGACTTTTTCGGTTACTTTAAAGCCACTCTTGCGTAACTCTTCGGCAAGTTTTTTCGCCGTTTTGGTCTCCATAAAACTGAGTTCGGGATTGCGGTGAAAATGGGTAAACAGCGCGCCGAGACGTTCGTTGTAATCCTGTGTTACGGAGCGAGCAAGTTCATCGCTACTGACGGAATTGTTTTGTGAATTGGCTTGGGAGTTGCTGGCGGTCATGACTAGAATGAATAAAAAGGCCAGTTGCGGTATGTATAGGTTTTTCATAACGGTTCCTGTTGAAGATAAATAAATTCTGAAATGACTCTGCCAACCTGCTGCAAACTGTCGACGCTGCATCGATCAATAGTATCACCGCTGGTATGCCAGGACTGAGGGAATGGCCAGTGGATCAGATTGACGACTTTGAGGCCAGCGCGCAAAAAGGGTAAATGGTCGTCTTCAATATAGGTGCCTTTGCGATCTATAAAGACTTTTGCCCCCTGAGATCGCGCTATATGCCAAATTTTATCTTGCAGTTCTGCGGCGCTATCCCGAGAGAAGCGCTCTTTGGGAATGACCAGGTCGCGGTCGCAGACCATGTCCACCACCACACCTGCAGTGGGGCGATAGAAGGGGTTTTGGCGGACAAACTCACTGGCGCCAATGGAAAAGGGAAGGCCATCGATATTGCCCATATCCTCGAGGTCAAAAAACACGAGATCCACGGTTACAGGTGCGCGTTGACTACTGAGTAGTCGCGCCATTTCAAGTAGTACAGCGACCCCTGAAGCGCCGTCATTAGCGCCAATAACTGGCTCTAAGCGTTTTCCCGGGAGCTTGTCGCGCTCGGCAATAGGACGAGTGTCCCAGTGAGCAGCGAGCATAATTCGCGGGTGGTTCTTAGCCGCGGAATCGGCGGCATAAAAGCTCGCCCAAAGATTGTTGCCGGACAGACCATGAGCCTTAAATGGCTGCACCACAATTTGATCGGCCTCTGGCTCTAAAAGCTGTTGAATATAGTTAAGGGTTTTTTGTTTGCCGGGATAGTCGGTGGTGCGCGGGCCAAAGCTGACCTGTTGGGCTATATGTTGCAGGGCCAGCTCGCCGCTAAATTGGCTATTAAGTTGGTCATTCGGCTGCTCATTTATTTGGCCATAAGCCAATGCTGACAGAGCAGCAAAGGCACTGGCTATGGCGAATCGGATTATTAAGCTGTTAGCGCTGGGCAACATATTTTATTGGTATAACTCTTTTTAGACGATTTTCAAAGCAGCTTTTTATCAAAGTGGCTGGCTATCAAACTAGCTTAGTCGCTGCTTTGGGCTACGCCCTCTGGCTCGTTGATCAGGGGCAATTTAATCTGATAAAAGCCATAAATTATCGCAATAAGTGGGCAGCAGATATTAAAGAAGGCATAGGGCGCATAATAAAAAGTACTGACACCCAGTGTCGCCGACATAAAGGCGCCACAGGTATTCCAGGGCACCAGTACCGAAGTGAGAGTGCCGGAGTCTTCCAGGGTTCGGGATAGATTAATCGCGCGCAGATTACGGCGTTTGTAGGCCTCGGAAAACATCTGCCCAGGAATCACAATCGACAGATACTGATCGGCGGCGAGAATGTTGGTGCCTATGCAGGTAGCGATGGTGGTGTTGATCAGGCCGCCAGCAGATTTTACTCGGCTCAGTGCGGCTTCTACGATGCGTTCCAATAGACCAGTGCGTGCCATTGCGCCGCCAAAGCCCATGGCATTGATAATCAGGCCTATGGTCAGCAGCATACTTTCCATGCCGCCCTTCGACAGCAGTGCATCCATGGATTCGTTGCCGCTCACCGAGTTGAAGCCCAAGAACATTGCCGTGAACAGACCTTTAAAGATTGCCGCCGAGCTACTTAAGCTGGCGTCTGCCGCCAAAGTAATCACTGCATCCCACTGGAATATCACGGCAAAGATACAGCCGGCCACTACGCCACAGATCAGTGTTGAGAGGGCGGGCTTGCGCATGATCGCCATGACTAATAGCAGCACCAGAGGGGTGAGCATGAATGGGTTAACCAAAAAGGCGTTTTGCATTGCTGCCTGGAGAATTTCGATATCGTCGACTTGAACATTGATCGCACTGCCCATACCCAGGGCAAAAAAGATCACTAGGGTAATGACAAAGCTCGGCACAGTGGTCCAGAGCATATGTTGAATATGGTCAAACAGGTCGCTGTTGGTGACAGCGGCAGCTAGATTTGTGGTGTCTGAGAGCGGTGATAACTTGTCGCCAAAATAGGCACCCGAAATAATCGCGCCAGCACTGATTGGCAGCGACAGATCCAACGCCGCCGCTATACCCATAAAGCCGATGCCCAAGGTGCCGGCCACAGTCCATGAACTGCCAACACTAAAGCCAATTAAGGCGCAGACCAGACAGCAGGTCATGTAGAAGTAATCCGGCGACATAATCTCGACACCGTAGTAAATCATGCTAGGCACAGTTCCGGCGAGGATCCAGCTACCGATCAGCGCGCCCACCATAAAGAGAATCAGAATCGCAGGCAGAGACACGGTAATGGTGTCGATCATGCCCTGTTCGACCTGCTTCCAGGTCAAACCATTTTTAATACCAATAACGGCGGCTACGGCAGCGGCCAAAAATAGCGCTACCTGGTTAGGGCCGGAGGAATCTAGCCCAAATACATAGACGGTGCCAGCGAGCATGGCGATCAATAGAATGACCGGAATTAGGGCGTCCAAAAGACTGGGTTTTACCAGGGGTCTGCTGCTCATAGGTATCTCAATTATTATTTTTTTTAGGACTAGAGAATTCGGCTTTCGCCGATGAGGTATAACTTACCAGCACTGTCGTTATCTATCTACCTTTCTCGACAGCACTACATGACTTAATGTTGTTTCTACTCCATCGATGGTGCTGATGCTGTCAATGCTCTGATCCAGTTGCTCGGTGGTCGCGGCCGTGACCTTGGCGAGCAAGTCATACTGGCCGCTAATACTGCAGAGCATATCCAACTGTGGGTCTTTTTGTAGATGGCGGACTACATCGCCAGCCTTGCGTCCTACCACCGAAATCATAATGTAAGCACTCACCTGCTGCTGTTCGGAATGGGGGTTGAGCTTGATGGTATACGCCTCAATCGTGCCGTTGCGCTCGAGGCGCTCCATACGCTGTTGCACTGTAGTGCGACTGACGCCCAGTTGCTTGGCCATATCCGATACTGAGCGACGACTGTTTTCGCGCAGTAGATTTAACAGTTGTTGATCGTTGTTCATGTCAAAGTGCCGTTTTTTAAATCAAAGTGGCTGTTAATATCAAACAAATTGAACAGTTTAGCAATACAAATTGACATCTTAGAGGCTTACCATTGATAGCCAACAGCCATCAATTAGCCTGCCCCTCTAGGAGTCTTATGCAACAGCACGCAGTGAACCTCACAGTCGCTTCAGTCAATGATCGACAGCATCTGTTGATCGCTGAGGATATTCGCCAACAGCTGAGTTTTAGCCGCGCTGCCGCAGCAGACTATTCCGGCCCTCTGTTGGTCGTGTCTGAACAGCGCCTGCGAGATAATGCCCGGCGCTTTATGCAGGCCATGCCTCGGGTACGACCCCATTATGCGGTTAAGGCCAATCAGGATCCGGCTATCTTGGAGCTGTTGCGCCAAGAGGGCACATGGTTTGAGATTGCGTCATCAGCTGAACTAAATACTTTGCTTGAACTGGGGGTTCCTGCCCATCAGGTGTTTTACTCCAACCCGATTAAATCCCCAGCGGCGATAAAATACGCCAGTGCTAAGGGTGTACGCTGGTACGCGGCAGATTGCACTGAAGAGCTAGAGAAAATTGCCGCTCTCGCGCCCCTGGCCAAAGTCTATATTCGCATTGAAGTGAGCAATGAGGGATCCAGCTGGCCGCTGGCGGGCAAATTTGGCGCTAGCCCGAAAGGCGTCCTGGCGATGATCGCCTGTGCATTGAGCTTGCAGGTCAACCTCTGTGGCGTAACCTTTCATGTGGGCTCTCAATGTACCAATATCAATAACTGGGTCGAGGGTATTAAGTCAGCTAAGGATATTTTTAAGCAGCTGGTTGATCGCGGTTTTATCCCACAGCTGCTAAACCTTGGCGGCGGCTATCCGCTGCAGCTGACTCCGCAAGATCCATCAATTGAAGATATAGCGCTTAGAATAAACCGCGAGCTTGAGACGCTGCCGGATACTATTCAGGTGATGGCCGAGCCAGGCCGTTATCTAGTGGGTTCTGCTGGATGCCTGGTTTCCCAGGTGATGGGTGTCGCCACAAGGGATGACAGTCGTTGGTTATATTTGGATCTGGGTTTTTATGGCGGCTTGATTGAGTTGGAACAGGGTATTGCCTTCACCCTGGTTAGTCAGCGCACTGGTGCCCCTGAGCTCTGGTCGGTGGCAGGTCCCACCTGTGACGCCATTGATGTGCTGGGGCAACATTACTTGCCGGCTAATATGGAGCCAGAAGATCTGGTATTTATTCCCAGCACTGGCGCTTACAGTCTATGTTGCGCCAGTGACTTTAATGGTTTTGCTATTCCTCGACTTGTCATGGTCGCTTGACCGAAATAGCTGCTTATTCAGCAGCTATCTTGTTTAAACAGAAAAGCGTTCGGCAGTCAGGTCCAGCGCCTTGGTGGCGCGCTCAATTAGCGTGTCGATTTCCGCATCTGTGCATATAAGCGGTGGTGAGATAATCATGGAGTCACCCACAGCGCGCATCACCAAACCGTTCTCTATTGCCAAGTCACGGCAGATGCCGCCGGATATCTGATCCGGTGCCAAGCGCTCGCGAGTTTCTTTATTGCGTACCAACTCCATGGAGCCAAACATGCCCAAGCCTCGAGTATGTCCAACAATTGGATGCTCCCCCAGTTCGGCCCAGCGCTTCTGCATATAGGGCGCGGCATGATCACGAACGCGATCGAAAATATTCTCCGACTGTATAATATCCAAGGTGGCCATGGCTGCGGCACAGGCAATGGGATGCCCGGAATAGGTAAAGCCATGGGCAAACTCGCCGCCTTTAGCGGTAATCACACTGGCGATTTTGTCGCTGACTAAAACGCCGCCCAGAGGCTGAAAGCCATTGGTCACGGCTTTGGCAAAGGTGATTAAATCCGGCTCGGTGCCCAGAGTTTCACAGCCGAATAGGCTGCCAGTGCGACCAAAACCACAGATCACTTCATCGCTGATAAACAGAATATCTCGCGCTTTAAGAATACGACTGACCTCGGGCCAGTAACTGTCGGGCGGCACAATCACGCCACCGGCACCCTGAATCGGCTCGGCAATAAACGCGGCAATATTGTCTTCGCCGATCTCATCGATCTTTTCTTCTAGTGCGCGTGCCGCCTGCAGGCCAAATGCTTCAGGGCTGAGATCGCCACCATTCACAAACCAGTTGGGGTCGACTATATGCTCAACATAGGGCAGGGTTTCGAACTGCTGGTGAACAAAGCCGAAACCACCGAGGCTAGCTGAGGCGATGGTGCTGCCGTGATAGGCATTTTGTCGCGAGATAATAATCCGCTTGTTGGGTTTATCTTGCAGATCCCAGTAGCGACGCACCAGACGAATATTAGTGTCGTTGGCCTCGGAACCTGAATTGGTGAAAAATACATGGGTGAAACGCTCTGGAGCCATATCCACCAAACGCTCAGCCAGCTCAACTGCCGGCGCATTACTGCACTGAAAGAAGTTATTGTAGTAGGGTAGCTGCTCAAACTGGCGACTCACGGCCTCAGCAATGGCCGGTTGGCTGTAGCCGAGACTGCAGCACCAGAGGCCTGACATACCGTCGAGTATCTGATTGTCGTCGGTATCATAGATATAGATATGCTCGGCCCGATTAATGATACGTCCCGGCTTCTTTGCGTATTCATTAAAGTCGGTAAACGGATGCAGGTGACGCTTGGCATCGAGCTCTTGCCATTGCTGGGTAGTTCGGTTTTTAGTCATAGGAGTCGCGGTTGCCATATTGTTGAAATTCACTCTCCTCAGAATCTTTTTTAGAATCTTTCTCAGGATGTGGTGATAGGCGTTTATTTGGCCACAGAAATTCTATTGGCACATGTACCCAAAGGGGTGGTTAATGGGTAATGGAGGCATTGAGCGGCGAAAAATAAATCCTCAAACCGGTAAAAAAAATCTGGTGGGTGAAGAAAGCTGGCTATACACTTAGCCGTCGACTATAAATGCCAAGTCAATTTGTTCCTAGCCAAGCTGCTGCAAGGCTTGGCGAGACAAATAGATGATTCAAAGCCTAATGTTTAAAAGGCCATTTTAACAACCCATTTTTAACCACCAATTTTAAAATAAACAAGGCGAGTTAGTCGCCAACAATGTTTACTGGGAGAGTTGCTATGACGCACCAATTAATTAGAAAAACCTTGATTTCAGCGGCAGTGGCCGCGGCGACCTTGAGTGCCGGACAGCTGTCCGCAGCACAGATCGAAGAGATCATTGTCACCACACAGAAACGCGCACAGTCGCTGCAGGACGTGCCTATTTCGGTGTCCGCATTTAGCGGCAGCTTTATGGATAAGGCGCAGATCTCTGACGCCAAGCAGGTGGCACTGTTAACACCTGGTGTTTCCGGCGATACAGATGACTCATTTCTCGATTCCATGAATGTTCGCGGTATCAGTACCAATGATTTTGGTGTTGGCGCTGAGCCCTCCATTGGCCTTTACCAAGACGGTATCTATTTGGGTCGCACCGGTGGTGCCGTATCCAGCTTCTTTGATATTGAAATGGTCGAAGTGGTCAAGGGTCCCCAGGGGACTTTGTTTGGCCGCAACGCCTCCTCAGGTGCCATCTCCATTACCACGGCAAAGCCTACAGGTGAGTCCGGCGGATCCATAGATATTGGCATTGGCCAAGATGGTTATGGAGAAGTCACGGCGGTTGTAAATACGCCGATCAATGAGCAGTTTAGTGGCCGTTTAGCGGTCTATCACCAGCAGCAGGACGGCTGGGTGACCAATATTAATGATGGCCAGCAGACTGGGGGTGTAGAAAATACTGCCGCTCGCTATACACTGGCTTTTGAGAATGAAAAGATCACCAGCACCCTGATGCTTGAGTATGAAGACCGCCAGGGACCGCCAACGATTTATCAGGCTTTTGATCCGGATGAAACCGGTCTGCCTTTTTACAGCACCGACGCTGGGGAAGATCAGTTTTCTTCCGATGTCAGTTCTGCCGACCTAATCGATGAAGGTGAAGTCTGGGGTGCCACTCTGAATGTTGAAGTGGATCTGGGTAATGACTATACGCTCAGTTCGACTACCGGTTTGCGTGGTCACAACTACTATTACCTGGAAGATTTTGATGGCGGTAGTAGCTTTATATCCAACTACAACCAAATTCAAGAACAGGACTATTTCAGTCAAGAGTTTCGCATCAATAAAGAGACTGACAGCGTTAGTTGGTTTGTCGGTGCCTCTTGGTACAAAGAAGAACTCAAAGTTCGCTTCAATCAAACCCTAGATGAAGATACTTTTTGTGCTGCTTACGGTACCTATTATGAATATGACGATATCACCGATTGCGCGACTCTCTACGAATACTATGAGTACGATCCTATTGTCGGTATTGGCACACGTAACGATTCGGTTGATGTGGATGCGGAATATGACGGTTGGGGTCTCTACGGCGATGCCACCTTCCATGCCACTGAAGACTTAGACTTTATCGTCGGCGCACGCTACACCGAAGACAACCGTGATTTCGCCCAGAATTTTGGCGGCGAAGATCGCAATGCCACCTGGTATACCTTCCCGTTCTACACCTCAGACTTTGTTCAGGGCAATGACCAGTGGACCAATACCTCGGTTCGCGCTGCAGTGAATTATCAGCTCAGCGATGAGGTCTCCACCTACGCCACCTATTCAACCGGCTATAAGGCTGGTGGTTTTAACACCATGGAACTGTCCTTTGCCGACGATATTACGGTGGATGATTTGGACGGTGAAGATGCCTTAGATTTTGATCCCTCACTGGCAAGCTTTGATAAAGAGGAAGTGACCAATTTAGAACTGGGCTTAAAGGGGCAGTTTTTGGATGGGCAGATGCAGCTTAATGCTGCACTCTACAGCTACCAGTTTGACGGCATGCAGTCCGGCTATTACGTGGATGGCCGCTACACAGTGGCCAATGTAGGCGACGCCGAAGGCTCTGGATTGGAGTTGGATATGCGCTATCTACCCACAGACAACTTAGATATTTATCTGGGTTTAGCCTGGGCGGACTCTGAGTTGACCAAACCCAATGCAAGCCTCTCTGACGATTTCTGTGAAGACGACTGCACCGGTGCTATGTTGCCCGGCACCGTTGATTTCAGTGCCGCGCTGGTCGCGACCTACAGTCAACCCGTTGAAGGCGGCGATATCAGCGTCACTTGGGAAACCTTCCATCAGGGTGCTAGCCCAGGATTTGGTGATTTCTCTTTAGAGCCGATCATGTTGGATGAGTTTACAGTGAGCAATCTGCGGGTTGGCTATGACAGCTCCGATAACTGGAGCATGACTGTTTGGGTCAACAATGTATTTGATACCTTCTACTACAAAGGCGTAGCCCCAGCGGATGGCATTATTGCTCCTCACTACTTTGGTTTCTCTGAGCCTCGGCGTGTGGGTTTGGATATAGGCTATAAGTTTTAAAGATAAAAAACTTTAAAGATAAAAAGTTTTAGAGATAAAAGGCTCTAGTACTCATGAGTTCTAGAGCTCATAAGTTCTAACATCAGCCTCGCTGTAGTTATCTAGCAGCACCTAAAAACAGCCGACATTCTCGGCTGTTTTTTTGTAGACTGTAAAAAATAATAAACCCATCCCAGAGTTCAGCTTATGGATCCGCAACAACAGTTCTTTAAGGCTTTAGCGGCAATGCGCGAAGGTGATCTAGAGGGTTGCGAGTCTATTTGTCAGCGTCTATTGGGGATCAATCCCAAAGAGGTTAATACCCTGAGGCTTCAAGCTCAGGTCTGGCACAAGCGCGGTGAGTTAGAGCGAGCCGAGGCGGGATTTAAAGCCGCCCTCAGTATCGCCAGTGATTTCGCCCACGCTTGGGCGGATCTCGGCAAAGTACAGTTTGATCGGGAAAATTATCCTTCCTCAGAACAGTCTCTCAAGCGGGCACTGAAACTTAACCCCAGCTTAAAAGTCGCCAATAAACTACTTGCTCAAGTGCTTGAACAGCAGGGTAAAGCCACCCAGTCGGCGGCGGTAGAGCAGGTTAATCAGCAGCATCAACTACTCAAAAACAAGGTCGTTGAAGCCTACAGACTTTCCTCGGAGGATAAGGGGTCTGATAGAGCCGAGACACTCTGCAAAGAAGTATTACAGGCAGACCCAGAACATGTGGGCGCCAAAGAATTTTTAATCAACCGCGCTCTGGAAACAGGTCGCGCCCGCTGGGCCGAAGAGTTGGCCCGCTCACTGGTACGCAAAATGCCAGAGCAATCAAAATGGTGGCTAAAGCTCAGCTCCGCATTGGCGCGACAGGATCAGCTAGTTGAAGCTCAGGAGGCGGTGCAGCAGGTATTGAGCATTGAACCGCATCTTGAAGAAGCGCAGATGTTGTTGGGCAGTATCTTTGTGCGTGATAATCGCTTTGCCGATGCCCTCATCCAATACGATACAGTGTTGCAACAGAGCCCCGACAATATTGCCGCACTGGCGCAAAAGGGTAGTGCCTTAAAAACCCTTGGCAGGCAGGATGAATCGATTCAGTGTCTGCGTCGCTGCATGGAACTCGACAGTAGTTTTGGAGAGGCCGCCTGGTCATTATCGAACCTTAAAACCTACAGATTTAGCGATGACGAAGTGGTGGCCATCAAGGATGTGTTGGCCGGTGAGAATCTGAAAGATAAAGATGCCGTGCACTTTAATTATGCTCTAGGTAAAGCCTATGAGCATCGCCAACAGTGGGATCAGGCGTTCAATGCTTATCAGGCCGCCAATCGAGTTAAGCAGAAATCAGCAACCTGGAACGCCGATGAATTTTCGGCCCAGGTGGATCAGATTATTGCCACCTTTACGCCTCAGTTACTGCAGCAAAACTGCTACAACGGTGTAGACAATAGCGGTGTAAACAATAGCGGCGTAGACGACAGCTCACCTATATTTGTCCTCGGACTGCCGCGCTCTGGTTCAACTCTGCAAGAGCAGATACTGTCTTCCCATTCACAGGTGGAGGGGACTCGCGAGCTGCCCTATATTCCCTGGATGGCCCAGCGCTTAAATCGTAAGCCCAATCCCATGTGCAATGACAACTACCCTCTGGGTGCCTCCCAGTTAGACGCGGACCAATGGCAGTTGTTGGGTGCGCAATTCTTGGCTCAGGCCCAGCGCCATCGCCAGACCGATGCGCCATTTTTTATCGACAAACTGCCGAATAATTTCCTCTATGTGGGACTGATTTTATTGGCTATGCCCAATGCCAAGATTATCAACACAGTGCGCAATCCCATGGATAACTGCTTTGGCTGCTTTAAACAGCTCTGGGCCGAGGGGCAGAACTTTACTTACGACCTAAAAGATTTGGGCCGCTACTATCGCGACTACCATCGTTTGATGGCTCACTGGCAGACTATTTTTGGCGACAAGATTTACTCGGTGAACTACGAGGCCGTGGTGGCGGATCTAGAGACCAATGTGAAAGCACTACTGGACTACTGTGGATTGCCTATGGAAGAGCAGTGTCTGCGTTTTCACGAGACGGAGCGGGCGGTAAACACCGCCAGTTCCGAGCAGGTGAGACAGCCGATTTACACTTCAGCTGTGGCCTACTGGAAACACTTCGACGAGCATCTGCAGCCGCTTAAGGATGCATTGGGCGATCTTGCCTAGTCCTGATTGGGGTATTGCTCGGCGGGGCTTTAAGTGCAAAGCTCTTAAAATACAAAGCTCGTTAACTAAAAAGCTCAATTAATAGAGAGCGCGTTGAATAAACTACAGAGTCAAATATGAAGCCCATTGAACAGCTAGACCAGTTTCTGCAGACCCATCCCGAGGTGGAAATTTTCGAGGTCATACTCCATGACCTTAATGGTATTCATCGCGGCAAATGGC
>Ga0307488_10000959_pt1 | contig 24011 bp, 20 predicted proteins | sample SB02metaG_FD_202248 | JGI IMG/M metagenome (GOLD analysis project Ga0307488, IMG submission 202248) | Sea-ice brine microbial communities from Beaufort Sea near Barrow, Alaska, United States - SB 0.2 | ecosystem: Environmental > Aquatic > Marine > Coastal | place: USA: Alaska | collected... | reverse complement strand
GTGATCGCCAGCCCGATCTGCGCCGTCCGACTGCCGCGCGGCGAATTATAGGTGACTTCCGCGTTGGTCACGTAGGACCGCCCCGACAACAAAGCGACATTGGCCCGCAGTTGCAGCCCACCATCACGCACATCAAGCGCAATGCGTCCGTCATCAATGATCCAAGAACGCCCCGCACGCGCATCAATGAAATTGATGATCAATCCTGTGGCGCGCACCTGTTCAAGCGCCTCAAACGCGCCCTCTTTGAAGACCCAATCGATTTGATCAAACAGGTCTAGAAACCCATCCGCCGTACCAATGGGAACGGATTCTTGTTGAAACGCCAGTGCCACTGTGCCGTCTTTGGCACGTCGCAGCGAAACCTGTGCACCGCGCAACGTGATGTCCTGCGCCAGAATACGGCCCTGCAACACGCCGCGCGGCGACACCAAGGCTTCGATGCGCGGAACCCGCGCCAAGACGCTGCCCTCAGCGTCGCGCAACACCGCATTCTCCAGAACCAATCGCGGGTGAAAATCTTCACCGATCGTGACCTTCATCGCGCCGACCCCCATTGATCCACCGGCCAAGACCTCAGCCGCGCGCACCTCGACGTCGCGCACGATCCATGACGGCGCTGACACCTCGCGGCCAATCAGCAAAACCGCGGCGATAATCACCATCAACACCGGCGCGCCGATCATCAAGGTTAGGACCCGCAGCCACCACCACAGGCGCAAAGGTTTCGGGCGGCGGGTCTTCGCCTCCGGCATGTCATTTTCTACTGGGGTGTTAGTGTTCTCGTTCATTGGGGTTTATATTCGCTGCTGTTGGGCTAAAACGCAAAGGGAATACAACCTGATTGGACCCCAATATGTCAGAACTTTGTGAAGGCGATACAGCCCCCGCTATCTCGCTACCCCGTGACGGCGCCAGCACCGTTACCTTGGCCGACCTGAAAGGCCCCGTCGTCGTTTATTTCTATCCGCGCGACGACACGCCAGGCTGCACAACCGAAGCGATCGGGTTCACCGATCAACTGGCCGCATTTGCCGAAAGCGGTGCCACGATCCTCGGGGTCAGCAAAGACACCGTCGCCAAGCATGAAAAATTCATCACCAAACATGACCTCAAAATTGCCCTGTTGTCTGACGCGGACGGCGACGTCTGCGAACGCTACGGCGTCTGGGGTGAGAAAAAGATGTACGGCAAGGTGTTCATGGGGATTGAGCGCGCCACATTTCTGATCAACGACGGCAAAATCGCCAAGATCTGGCGTAAAGTAAAAGTGCCGGGGCATGTCGAAGACGTATTGGACACCATCCGCGCGCTCTAGACAGAAAATTTAACGCGCTAAGTTATCGTTCATCACAGTTGAAACTAGGATAGACCACAGTGCACACTCGTAGAACATTCCTCGCCACCTCTGGTGCTGCGATCACTTTGCTGCCGTTTGCTGCGCGCGCCGACGGGCATGCGCCTGATATGTTTCCAACATCGATGGGTGATCTCATAGTTCATCCCATCGCGCACGCATCCCTTGTGCTGGAACTGTCTGATGGCACAATCTACGTCGATCCGGTTGGTAAGCCTGCGGATTACGCCGGCCTACCAGCGGCATCCATTATCCTGATCACCCATGAACATGGTGATCACTTCGATGCCGAAACGCTTGCGGCACTCGACACCGGATCCAGCGTCTTTGTCACCAATCCCGCCGTTTTCGCGATGCTGACCGAAGACCAACAAGCCCGCGCAACATCGCTTTCCAATGGCGACACCATGGGTCTGGGCGATCTGACGATTGATACAATTGCGGCCTATAACACCACCGAAGACCGCCTGAATTTCCACCCTCAAGGGCGCGACAATGGCTATGTGCTGACCTATCGTGACTTCCGCGTCTATATTTCCGGCGATACCGAAGACACGCCAGAAATGCGTGGCCTTGAACACATCGACCTCGCGTTTGTTTGCATGAACTTGCCGTTCACGATGGACGCAGAAGCTGCAGCATCAGCGGTAGCTGAATTTGCCCCGACGTATGTCTATGCCTACCACTACCGTGGGCGCGACAACGGCACACAGGATCCTGCCGAATTCGCCGCACTGCTGCCTGACGGAATCGAAACCAAAATGGGCGCTTGGTATGGCTAACCACATCACACCCCTTGCGGATCGGCCCAGATACTGGCGCCAGTCCGCAAACTAGTCTTTCACACCCCGGTGCCACCTGCCGTGATTTCACCGCCGTGGTCATTAAGCGTCCGCAATTTTTTTGGGATTCGTAAAACAGAATCTAAGGTGCGAAATTACCGCCTGCGAGCTCGGCGCCGATGGGTCCATCGCCAACAGCCTCCGTCGTTAAGAAATCCATACGTTAACCATTTTCTGCATCCAATTTCGCCCCCCCCCATCGTAGTCGGCGGTTTGATGCCAACTTTCACTCGTAGAACGCTGAATCTCCAATCATTTGGGCAAAAACCTTGCCAGCGATTCCCCCACTCGTTATCACGGTCATGACGTGATTGTGGGGTCACGTTAACGCTTAGGAACGGGATCAGGACACACACGTGAAAGCACGCTTGATACATAAGATGCATGTTGCTTTGGAAAAGCGCTTCCCTGAGAAGCGTCTATTCCTGCGATCGGAAACTGAGACGCGGTTTATCCGACTCAAACCCGAAACCCAGCTTCTTGCGTGGGCAGGTAGTGCCCTTGTTGTCAGTTGGACAATTATTGCCACCGCAGTACTTTTAATGGACAGCATCGGTGCGGGCAACTTCCGCGCCCAAGCACAACGCGACCAATCCACCTACGAAGACCGCCTCAACGCTATGTCGGTTGAACGCGATGTACGGGCCAACGAAGCTGTCGCCGCTCAACAGCGCTTCTCCTCTGCCCTTGATCAGGTCTCTCTTATGCAGTCCGATTTACTGCGCTCAGAGGATCGTCGCCGCGAATTGGAAACCGGCCTAGAAGTCGTGCAAATCACCCTGCGCCGCACCATGTCCGAACGCAAAGATGCCCATGATCAGATTTTGGCACTTGAAACGGCCATCCAAGGCGATGGCGACCTGCCCGTCGGGTATGCGCAAGCCGGTCAGGCGGATGGCACAGTTGATCTCTTGGCAACCGCCCTCGCTGATACGGCCGCAGAACGAGACCAGATCGCGAGCGATGCGGAATTTGCCCTCAGCCATGCGGCTGACATGGAACTCGAACTGCGCTTACTACAAGACCGCAACGACCAGATTTTCCGTCAGCTCGAAGAGGCGTTCACTGTTTCGGTCGAACCCCTCGACAATATGTTCCGCGCCGCGGGCATGAACCCTGATGATGTACTTGATCAGGTACGCCGCGGATATTCCGGCATGGGTGGCCCGCTCACGCCGCTTCAATTTTCGACCCGTGGCGGTCAGGAAGACCCCGACGCGGCCCGCGCCAACGGTATCTTGGGGTCAATGGACCGCTTAAACCTGTACCGCATTGCGGCCGAACGCATTCCATTTGATATGCCCGTGCGCCCCGGATTTCGCTTCACTTCAGGCTTTGGGACGCGCTGGGGCCGGATGCACAACGGCACCGACTTTGCCGCCCCAACCGGCACACCAATTTACGCACCTGCGGACGGTGTGGTCACCTTTGCCGGCTGGTCCTCAGGATATGGACGTCTGGTCAAGATACAGCATGCGTTCGGAATTGAGACACGATATGCGCACCAAAACCGGATTCGCGTCGAGGTTGGACAAAGACTCTCGCGTGGTGACCGAGTTGGTGATATTGGAAACTCTGGACGATCGACTGGCCCGCACCTTCATTACGAAATCCGCGTTGGCGGACGCCCCGTTAACCCCATGATTTATATAAGAGCTGGACAAGATGTTTTCTAAAAGCAAAATCAACGAACCTGGCACGCCTGCCGCTCCTTCCACACCGGACACGGCCAAGCCTTCTGGCGGGTCCCCTGTTCCCTCGCAGAGCGATTTCAAATCCTCAGCGCCAAAAGCAAAGCCACCGGCGTCGCAGTTGTCTCCGGACCTGCACATCACGGGCAACCTGAAGACCACTGGCGATATCCAGATTGAAGGCACCGTAGATGGCGACATCCGTGCGCATCTGCTGACAGTCGGTGAAGGTGCCACAGTCAACGGCGAATGCATGGCCGACGACGTTGTGGTCAATGGCCGCATTGTTGGCACAGTGCGCGGCCTCAAGGTCCGCCTGACATCCACCGCACGGGTTGAGGGTGACATCATCCACAAAACCATCGCGATCGAATCCGGCGCCCACTTTGAGGGTTCGGTTCAACGCCAAGACGACCCGCTTAACACTGGCGCGCCCAAAAGCGCACCAAAACAACAAGCGCAAGCTGCGCCAGTCCCACCAAAAGCCTAAACGCTTTTTTAATTTGTAAAACGGGGCTGCGCACCAGCGCTGGCCCCTTTTTCGTGGCCGCTAGATAGCCGCATCGGTTGTATCACGTCACTGCAGCGGATCATAAAGTGCGCGGCGATACAGGTGCCACGTTGCATGGCCCAGCACGGGCAACACGACCACCAAGCCTAAAAACCAAGGCAAAAGCGCCAAGAACGTCAACGTCGCTACGACAAATGCCCAGCACAGCATCACCCTGACATTCGCGCGCACACAGCGCACGCTCAGCAGCATGGCCGTGACAAAATCGATTTCTTTTTCCAACAGCAATGGCAGACTGACCACCGTCAGCGAAAACAGAAAGAACGCAAGCACCGCGCCCACAGCAATTTCGACCCCCATCATCGCCACGCCCGATGGCGTCAGAAACACCTCCCATGATGTCGTGATATTGGTCAGCGTGCTAAGGCCCATAAACAGCGCGAAAATCATATGTGCCAAAAACGTCCAAAACAGGAAATAAAGCACTATGATCGCGCCCAACATTGGCACCTGCCGCGTCCGCTCCTGCCAGACCACGCCCAAGACCGCGCGCCATTGCAACGCCCCCCCCGCTTCTAGTCGGCGTGACACTTCGTATAACCCGACTGCCGCAAATGGGGCTGCCAGTGGAAACCCAAGGGATGTTGCGAGAATCCACGACACGTGCCCTGCTCCGAGCCAAAGCATAAAAAATCCAGCCACCACATAGACGGCCGAAAAAAACAGCCCGAACTGAGGCGCCGCCCGAAAATCGGAAACACCTGCCTTAAGACAAGTCCAGAGTTCGTGCACCTTGACAGTGCCGATGCTTGGAGTTGGGGACGGTTCTGATGATAGGGCTGATGTCGAAGTTTCGGACATATAACGTCCCTCCACCTCCTAACATCCCGCACCAACCCAACCACGTCAAGCGTGACGCAGATTCGTTGGGTCGAAAATGCCTGCGGGCAAAGGGCGCAACGCGCGCTAGACCTTAATCCTCAGCGTTGGCATCCGCGCGGCTTTTACCGCTGACGTCCATGGCCAATGTCGCGCCCATAAACGCATCCAGATCACCGTCGAGCACACCTTGCGTGTCTGACGTTTCATGGCGGGTGCGCAAGTCTTTGACCATCTGATAGGGCTGCAACACATAGGACCGGATCTGGTTGCCCCATCCTGCATCGCCAGCGTTCTCGTGGACCTCATTGACCAGCGCAGACCGCTTATCCATTTCAATTTGATACAACCTCGACTTCAACGCCTTCATCGCGATGTCGCGGTTCTGGTGTTGCGATTTTTCAGATGACGTGACCACGATGCCAGTCGGCGCGTGGGTGATCCGCACCGCGGAATCGGTCGTGTTGACGTGCTGGCCGCCCGCACCGGATGACCGGTAGGTATCAATGCGAATGTCAGACGGATTGACTTCAATCTCGATGTTGTCATCGACAACCGGATAAACCTTCACAGAGGTGAATGACGTGTGCCGTTTGGCGGCACTGTCAAACGGCGAAATCCGTACAAGACGATGTACGCCGGATTCAGACTTTAGCCACCCATAGGCGTTATGACCGCTGATCTTGTAGGACGCCGATTTAATGCCAACCTCTTCGCCTGCGGACTCGGATTGCAGCTCAACCTTGTAACCCTTTCGTTCGGCCCAGCGGACATACATCCGCGCCAGCATTGCCGCCCAATCACAGGCCTCGGTGCCACCAGCGCCCGAATTGATCTCAAGGAAAGTATCATTGGCGTCCGCTTCGCCATTCAGCAGCGCCTCAAGCTCTTTCTCGGCCGCCTTCGCTGCCAAGACCTTAAGCCCATCCTCAGCCTCGGTGACAACACCTGCGTCGTTCTCCATCTCACCCATCTCAATAAGCTCGACATGATCCGACAGCTCTTGTTTGATGGCCTCATAGCTTGCGATGGCATCGACCAACGACTGTCGATCGCGCATCAGTTTTTGTGCAGCATCCGGGTCGTCCCACAATGTCGGGTCTTCCACGCGTGCGTTGAATTCCTCCAAGCGATGGGATGCAGTGTCCCGCTCCATGCGCTGCGCGAGCAACGACAGACTTTTTTCAATTTCACCAGCGATCGTTTGGATTTCAGCGCGCATGTCAAACTTCTACCAAGGGGTTTCGGGGTCGTCTATCGCATCACCCCAAGCGGGGCAATCAAACCCGTCAGTAAAGCCCACCTGACGACAATGACCCGAAGCTGGCGTTGGAATTGATTGTCGCGGTGTTACCATCAGACGTCGTGACACTGACCGCACCGCTTGGGCGGGCTTCGTCAAACAGTGGCAGGTCAGCAGCCATGGCAAAGCCACCATCAAAGGTGATGCCAAAGATCGGCTCTTCGCCCATACGGAAACATTCGCGCACAACATTGCCGCCCGACGCCTCGTCCGGAAGGCGGGCACCGGAAAAGCGATCAATGTTGATGAACATACACTCATCGGGCACCGCAAACGCGCCGCCACCGTATTTAGCAATGGCCGTGCCCATGAACGCATTGAAGACCGGCGCACAAATGCCGCCACCGGACGCACCGCGCCCCATCGGGCGCGGTGTGTCAAAACCGATGTAACAACCGGCCACGATGTTGCTGGAGAAGCCAACGAACCACGCATCTTTTTCGTCGTTCGTGGTGCCTGTTTTGCCCGCAATCGGAACCGGCAAATTGACAGCACCGCGTGCGGTGCCGCGAATAACCACGCCTTCCAACATCGACGTCAGCTGATACGCGGTCACCGCGTTCATCACACGTTCACGGTCCGACACAATCCACGGGCCACGCCCTTGTTCGAGGGTCGCATCAGAACATTCCGCGCAGACCCGTTGATCATGGCGGTAAATCGTATCGCCGTAGCGGTCTTGCACACGGTCAACCAACGTCGGCTCTACCCGCTCACCGCCATTGGCAAACATCGCGTAGGCCGCCACAAGCCGGTACAGAGTCGTTTCCTCAGACCCCAGCGCCGCGGACAAAAATGCGGTCATATTGTCATACACACCGAACCGTTCGGCATATTCCGCAATCACCCGCATCCCGACCTCTTGCGCCAAACGCACAGTCATCACGTTGCGTGATTGTTCAATGCCCGTGCGCAGCGGCGTCGGGCCGTAATACTGGTTGGAATAGTTCTGCGGTCGCCAGATTTCACCGCCCGCCGACACTTCAATCGGGGCGTCGACGACGACGGTCGCGGGCGTGTAGCCTGAATCCAAAGCAGCGGCAAAAACAAAGGGCTTGAACGCCGATCCCGGCTGGCGCTGCGCATAAGCGCGGTTGAGCTCGGAAATGCGGATTTCGTAGCCAAACCCGCCCTGCATCGCCAAAACGCGACCCGTGTTGACGTCCATCGCCATAAACGCGCCCTGCACTTCTGGCACTTGGCGCAGCGTCCAGCGGATAAACGCGCCGTCGGTGTCTTGCGTCATACGGCGCACATGCACCACATCGCCAGCATCAAAATTATCCTCGAAACTGCCGCTCATCCATTCGATGTCACGGCGCGGCACAATTGGCTCTTCATCGCCATCGACCCAACCCTCAATTCCCATCCGCATCTGGTCATCGCCAACCTCAAGCACAACAGCGGGAAGCCATTGGTTTTCCATCGAAATGGTGCGAATTATCGGGGCGCTTCTCAACCCTTCACGCCATTGATTTTCATCTGTGAGCATCTCTACAGGGATCGTAAGCCCCGTGCCCCGCCAGCGGCCAATACCGCGATCATACGTTTCTAATTGGCTCTGCAACGCTTCACGCGCCGCCGCTTGCAACTCTTCATCCATAGTGGCGCGGATCGACAGACCGGCGCTGTCCATATCGGAATCGGGAAACAGGTCTTCGACTTCGCTGACGATTGCGGCGGTGAAATAATCACGTTCTGGGCGCTCAGATTGATAGGATGGGAAATCACCGCCCTGAACGGTGCGCATGGGGTCGTCCAAAGCCACAGCCAATTCACTGTCTTCGATATACCCGTTCTCGTTCATCTCCCGCAGGATTTCATTGCGCCGCGCCAGTGCTGCATCGCGGTTGCGCACGGGGCGGTAGCTATAGGGTGCCTTGGGATGCACGGCCAAAAACGCCGCCTCAGCAGGGGACAATTCAGACAGGGACTTGTTGAAATAGGTGCGCGCGGCGGCGGTCACGCCAAAGCTGCGATACCCCAAATCAATCTCGTTTAAATAAAGCTCCAGCACGCCTTCTTTGCCCAACGTCGCCTCAAGGCGGGGCGCGAGAATCAATTCCTGAACTTTGCGCTCAATGGTGATTGAGCCGTCCAACAAGAAGTTCTTCGCCACCTGCTGGGTGATCGTTGACGCACCACGCAGGTTTTCACCGCGGCTGACAACAGCCTCAAGCAAGGCGGCGCCGATGGCGCGAATATCATAACCCTCATGGGTGTAAAAATTCTTGTCCTCGGCGGAAATGAAAGCCTGCTTTACAATGTTGGGAATTTCTTCAGCGGGTGTAAACAGTCGGCGTTCTTCAGCGAATTCGTCAATCACCTGACCTTCGCCAGAATACACGCGGCTGATCGTCTTTGGCTGATAATTGGCCAATGTTTCATATGTGGGCAAGTTCTTGCCATACATATAGAAAATCGCACCCAACGAAAGGGCGGCCATGCCAGCCCCAAGCGTCAGCATCGAAAAAATGCCGCCAAAGAACGAGAAGATGAATCGCAAGATCATATGGCGAGGTGCCCCTAATACATTTAGAAGGCTTATATGCAGATTGCGCGAGATCGTCAAAAGATCACCACGCGTTTTTGGCTTCTTTTCGCCTGTTCGACTGCGCTCCGTGCCATAGCGGTTGCACGCCCCGCATTGGCAGCGCAAACCGATACAATGACAGCACAATCAAGCCCCGCCGACATCCTCGCAACCTATGACCGTGTCGCGGCTGATTATCAGTCCCAGCGCAATCGGAGTTTGTCTGAAAAACCTATACTGGACAGGATGTTAGGCGTCACACCGCGCAATGTTTCGCCGCGCCGCCTGCTGGATTTGGGCTGCGGCCCTGGTGCGCCAATCGCCACCTATCTGGCAGATCGCGGCATGGCGATCACCGGTGTTGATGGTGCTGCTGCCATGGTCGATCTGTTCGCCCAAACCCTGCCAAACGCCACCGCCGTTCACGCAGATATGAGAACCCTTGATTTGGGCAAAACCTTTGACGCGATCCTCGCATGGGACAGCTTCTTTCACCTAAGCCCGAACGATCAACGCGCCATGTTTGCGGTTTTTCAGGCCCACGCAGCGCCAAAGGCGTCCCTGATGTTCACAACTGGCAACATCGCGGGTGAGGCGTGGGGCCACGCGGCTGGCGCGCCCGTTTATCATTCCAGCCTTGATCCAGATGACTATCGCGACTTGCTCACAACCCATGATTTCAAGGTCATTGAATATCGCCCAGAAGACCCGACCTGCGATTTTCACACCATCTGGCTGGCCCGTTATACAGGTTAATTACTGCCGGTTTAGCGGCGCGAGTGCGGCCTCTTGGATCGCCCAACGCCCAACCGCCAGTGTCACCGCCGCCACAATCGGCGCGCGCCCCTGCCGGCTGGTCAGCCGTGTAAGGTCCGCGTCATTGGACAAAAAACCGACCTCTAACAACACGGACGGAAAATCAGCCGCATTCAAAACCGCCAATTCCGCCTGCCGCCTTGGTCGCGAATTTAAAACTGCGCCCGTGTCGCGCATCGCTTGGACCAGCTGATTCGCAAACCGCTCTCCCGCTGCCGCCGTTTCGACCCGCAACAGATCCTGCAACACCATCGCGACCTCATCGCCCTGCCCGTGAAGATCAACGCCAGCCAGCAAATCACCAACTTCATGGCGTTCAGCCATCCGCTGGGACGCGCCTTCGGCTGCGGCATCGGTGAGCGTGTAAACTGACGCACCCGTTGCCTGCGCGCCTTCCAACGCATCTGCATGCAGCGAAATAAACAAATCCGCGCCCGCGCCGCGCGCCAATGTCAGGCGTTCTTGCAGCGCCACAAACGTATCACCACCGCGGGTTACCGCGGGCTGAACACCCTCGATCCGGCCCAACGCAGCCGTCAATTCCAATGCCAGCGCCAGCATCAATTCGGCCTCCTGCGCATCGGCGTTTTCAGCACCCGGATCAAGCCCACCATGGCCCGGATCAATCACAACAATCAGCGGCCCATCTGCGTCCTGGGGCGCAACAGATGCAGGATCTGCCGCCATCAGGAACGCCCAGTCAGGATCGTTCGGCGGTCCCGCCGCTGCCACAAAATCTGCCTGCGACGTCGCGCGCAACACGACCTCAACCTGCGCTGTTCCGTCTAGCGCGTCCACCGTCATCCCCGCCTGATCAACGCGGACAGGGTCCACCAAATCTAGGATCATCCGGCTCCACCCCGGCCGCAGTGCTCCGAACCGCGCACCAGATATCCAATCACTTTTGGTGAAGGCCGCAGCATCCACACTGCGAAAATCAACCTCACGAAAATCCAGCACCAAGCGTTTTGGATCATCCAACATGAACACGCGATAGGGCACCGGCTGGGACAGATACAGCGCAACCTCGACGTGGCCGATCCGATCATCCGCTCCCGATTGCGCAACATCCAACCGCGCCAATGCGGAAAAGTCCTGCGCGTTGACGCCACCAGAGACTGACACAAGAAACGCCGAACACAGCGCCAAAATTCCCAGTTTTGCTTTCGCCCAAACCCTCAAGCTGCGGCCTCCCGCTCAACCATGAACGCCGCCAGTCGGACAAGTCCCTCGCGAATATCTTCCGTGGACCGCGCATACGACATCCGCACCCAGCGATGTCCTTCAACCGGATCAAAATCAAGACCCGGCGTGATCGCAACGCCCGCACTTTCAAGCACTTGCGCGCAAAACTTAATGCTGTCGTCGGTGTAATCGGACACGTCGACATAAACATAAAACGCCCCGTCGGGTGGCGCAAACTTACCAAGGCCCGCCTTGGGCAGTTCTTGAAGCATCAGCGCGCGATTGGCGCGGTAGACGTCTACATTCAGATCCAGTTTCGGCCCGCACTCCATCGCATGCAGCGCCAATCGTTGAGATGCATGCGACGGACAGATGAACATGTTTTGCGCCAACCGTTCAATCGTACGCACGTGATCTTTCGGCACAACCATCCAACCGACACGCCACCCCGTCATCGAAAAATATTTGGAAAACGAATTGATGACATAAACCTCGTCCGTCACCTCCAAGGCGCTCACAGCGCGGCCTTCATACGCCAGCCCGTGATAGATTTCATCGCTGATAAACGCGGCCCCTGTCGCCTCACAAGCCTGCGCCAATTCGCGCATGGCATCAATATCCAACATCGTGCCGGTCGGGTTGGCAGGCGACGCGACAATCAGGCCTAACAAATTATGCGCCGCCACGTCTGCCGCCACAGGCTGCATACGTGCGGCCATCGTTGTCGGCATATCGACCGGCACCAAATCCAGCGCCTTCAAGATCTGGCGATAAGACGGATAGCACGGCGCGCCAAGGCCGACCCGCTCGCCAGTGTCAAACAGCGCCGAAAACGCCAGTAAAAACGCACCCGACGCGCCGGCGGTGATCACAACGCGGTCCGCGTCCAATTCCAGCCCGTACCAATCGCGATAATGGCGTGCGATCCGCGCGCGCAATTCTGGCAACCCCAGCCCGACGGTGTAGCCCAATGGATCGCGCGCCATATCGTCCGATAACCGCTGCACCGCGTCTTGCGGCGCTCCGGTGCCCGGTTGGCCCACTTCCATATGAATAATATGACGCCCAGCGGTTTCAGCCGCCCGCGCCGCCTCCATCACGTCCATCACGATAAAGGGATCGACGTCTCCCCGTCTTGAGTTCCGCATATGCTGTGCCTTATGTTGCTTTTGAGCCATGTTTGCCCTGTCCTGCCGGAGCCCGTCAATGCGACTTTCAGTGCTGTCCCTCTTTCTAAGCGCCGCAATCACCTTCGCAAGTGTCGCGGCGCCCGCGCAAGCGGTAAGCCTGATCCGCGATGCTGACATCGAACACAGCCTTGATCAACTTGCCGCCCCGATCCTGCGCGCAGCGGGGTTGAACCCGAACAACGTGCGCATTCTGGTCGTCAACGACAGCGGGATGAACGCCTTTGTCATCAATGGTCGCGCGATCTTTATCCATTCCGGCTTGATGCAGCGGGTCGACAGTGCGGCGCAGCTGCAATCCATCATCGCCCATGAGGCCGCGCACATTGCCAATGGCCATATCTCACGCCGCCTAACTAATTTGCGCGGCGCCAACACGGCTGCGGGTTTCGGCATAGCGCTGGCAATGGCTGTCGCCATCGCATCTGACAGTGGGGCCGCAGCGGGTGGCATTGCTGCAGGGGCCGCTGGCGCTGCACAACGTCAGTTTTTCGCCCACACCCGCGCCGAAGAATCCGCCGCTGATCAATCTAGCGTCCGCTTTATGCTGCGCGCAGGCGTGGAGCCCACCAGCGCCACCGAAGTGCTAGAGTTGTTTCGCGGCCAAGAAGCCCTGTCTGTGTCGCGCCAAGACCCCTACGCGCGCACCCATCCGCTGACATCGGATCGCATTCGGGCCCTGCGCGGTCTGATCGCAGCCAATCCCGGAAGCGCCGCACCCAATCCGACCGCCGATTTCTGGTTCGCCCGCGCCCAAGGCAAATTGAGCGCATTTACCCAAAATCCCGGCTGGACCCTGCGCCGCGTGCAAAATGACGACTCCCCTGTTGGCCGCATGCGGGCGGCGGTCGCCTATCACCGCCAAGCGGACGCAGATCGTGCTATCCAGACGATGCAGTCCCTGTTGGCGCAATATCCCGACGATGCCTACTGGTATGAGCTGTTCGGTCAAATCCTGCTCGAAAGCCGACAAGCTGGCCCCGCTGTACAGGCCTACCAGAACGCAGTCGGTCTCAATGACAATGAACCGCTCATCTTGGCCGGTTATGGGCGCGCGCTGCTGGCCTTGGATACGGCTGACAGCAACGCACGTGCCGTCACGACACTCGAGCGCGCCCGCGCGTTGGACGCGCAGTCATCCGCCACCCTGCGCGATCTCGGGCAAGCCTATGCTCGCACCAATCAGCCGGGCCTTGCGTCACTTGCCACCGCCGAACGTTACGCGCTTCAGGGTCGGATGGATGACGCAGTTGTGCATGCCACCCGCGCCTCTGATCGACTGGCGCGCGGCTCTGCCCCTTGGCAGCGTGCGCAAGACGTGCTTTCTGCAGTTAAATGATTTAACCGGAGTTTCTCATGCGCCTGACAGCCACTATCGCCGCCCTTTTGCTGACCACAACGTCCGTGTTCGCCCAAGACGTCACAGCAGACGACGCAATGTCCGATGCGCAGCGCGCCACATTCCGCGCCGAAGTCCGCGCCTATCTGCTGGAAAACCCCGAGGTGTTGATGGAAGCCATCGCCGTGCTTGAAAACCGTCAGGAACAGACCGAAGCGACGCGCGATGAAACGCTTGCGCAAGTCAATATGAACGCGCTCGTCGATGACGGTGTCTCGTTTGTTGGCGGTAATCCGGACGGCGACATCACAATTGTCGAATTCATCGACTACCGTTGTAGCTTCTGCCGCCGCGCCCACCCCGAAGTGGCTGAATTGATCACAAGCGATGGCAACATCCGCATCATAATCAAAGAATTCCCGATCTTGGGTGAACAGTCCATGCTCGCCTCACAATTCGCCGTCGCCACAAAGACCATCGCGGGGGATGACGCCTATAAACTCGTCTCGGACGCGCTGATCGCGCTGCAATCAGACGTCACTCCGACAAGCCTGTCGTCCTTGGCGTCTGCCTTTGATCTGGACGGCGACGCGATCTTTGCCGAAATGGACAGTGACGCTACGAAAGATGTTATCGCCAACAACCGAGCCCTAGGGGACCGGATGCAGATTACTGGAACCCCGACATTTGTGTTCGGCGACCAGATGGTGCGCGGATACGTCAACCTCGCGCAGATGCGCCAGATCGTCGAACAGGAACGCGACGACGGTTAGGGATCGCTCCTGCGTCACGACCTGAACGCAACTCTTTGTTCCGAAAGCATGCTCGTGGCGAGTAGGACTTGGCAACGCGCCAAAAAGAGGTAGATCGCAGGCGAGCAGCGACGTCTCAATTTTCTACTCCGCCGCTTCAGCCATCGCATCTATTTTCGCTTGGGCATCCAATGCAGCCGCCTTTGCCTCAACCTGCTCGACGATATGTTCGACCATGTCGTCATTGCTCAGTTTGTGGGATTGCTTGCCCGCCAGATACACCATGCCCGCGCCATTGCCTCCCCCAGTGAACCCGACATCGGTCATCAGCGCCTCGCCGGGGCCGTTCACGACGCAGCCAATGATGCTTAAAGACATCGGCGCCTTGATATGTTCGAGCCGCTTTTCCAGCTTTTCGACGGTTTTGATCACATCAAACCCCTGACGCGCGCAACTGGGACATGAAATGATATTCACCCCGCGGTGGCGCAAACCAAGGGACTTGAGGATTTCATACCCGACCTTAACTTCTTCGACCGGATCAGCCGACAGCGACACTCGGATCGTGTCGCCGATCCCCGCCCACAACAAACTGCCCATGCCGATGGACGATTTGATCGTGCCTGACATCAGCCCGCCCGCTTCGGTGATCCCAAGGTGGATCGGCGCGTCCGTTGCCTCGGCCAACTGCTGATAAGCGGCGGCGGCCATGAACACGTCAGATGCTTTGCAGCTGATCTTAAACTCGTGAAAATCATTGTCCTGCAACAGCTTGATATGGTCCAACCCCGATTCAACCATCGCGTCAGGGCAAGGCTCACCATATTTATCAAGCAGATGCTTTTCCAGCGATCCGGCATTTACCCCGATGCGCATCGAACAGTTGTTGTCTTTCGCAGCCTTGATAACTTCACGCACCCGCGCCTCGGACCCGATATTTCCGGGATTGATGCGCAAACACGCCGCCCCCGCCTCTGCCGCCTCGATGCCGCGTTTGTAATGAAAATGAATATCGGCGACGATCGGCACGGGGCTTGCCGCGCAAATCTCTTTGAGCGCTTTGGAACTGGCTTCGTCCGGAACAGAGACCCGCACAATATCAACACCCGCATCGACGCAACGCTGGATCTGCGCCAGCGTACCGGCCACGTCCGGTGTCAATGTGTTGGTCATCGTTTGAACTGTAATTGGTGCGTCGCCCCCCACAGGCACATTGCCCACCATAATTTGGCGGCTTTTGCGGCGGTAAATATTGCGCCAAGGGCGGATATGGTTCAGCGACATCACGGGCCTACCTGTCAGGAAACATTACACAGAACCTAACATTCGCTCGGCATGCAAACAACGGGCTGCAACAGTTTAGCTAGGGATTATTGGTCGGAATCTTGCTGCGGTGTCAGAATCTGCATTTCGGCCACGCGCACGACGTCTGCCAGATCAGTGTCCGCAGTAAGATCGGCGACCGCATAACTGTTAGTCAGGTTGTCCACAGACAGCGCCAGATTAGATGTCACCTGCCCATTAGGACCAACCGGACCATAGTGCGCCCCGTTCACCGCGAAATACACAGCACCAGATTCACCAATGCGAAGTGTTGCAGGCTCAGTCTTTTGAGGCACATCAAATGTGTCACCCGCGGCCATTGTCGCCTCATAGATGATGGACCCGTCAGCCGAGCGCACCCGAACCCAAGCATCCCGTACAGCCACAAGCTGCACACCCGGAAGCGGGCTTTCTGTGACTTGGATGTTTGGCGCGATACCGGCCAAAGTCGCTTCAACAACTGGCCCCAAAAGGCCCGGTCTTTCACCGACTGTCGGTGCAAACATGCCGTTGCCCAACGGTGTAAGTGACGCGATCGGACCATCACGTGGCACAAGAACGGGCGCGTCCAGCGCTTGCGGCCGATATAGGCGATTCAGGCTTTCGGCCGAAGGCGCGTCAAATCCGGCAATCACATTCACGCCTGCATCGGCCGTGGGCAAGCCACCGCCCGCCAGCGGGTCAATGCTGGCCACAACGGTCGGCATATTCTCAACCGGCGCCATTTGCACTTTTTGAACTTCTTGCAACACCGTGTAGCCACCGTAGCCCAAGCCACCAATCAACGCGATCAGCACCACAAAAGACCCAACGGCGCGCGGTTCAACGGCCGCAAACATCGCGTCGCTCGCGGGAATAAACGGCGTCGCGGGCATAGCAAAAATATCTTTGTCAAACGGGGCATGGCGCACGAGCTTGGCCCCGGACGCTTGTTTGGACATTCCGTGGGCAGTGACAAATCCGCTTTCGGTACAGAACCTCTCATAGGCCCAATCGGGATCCATGCTCAGGTAGCGCGCATAGGAGCGAACGTAGCCAGCAATAAAACCAGGTGTGTCAAAGGCTGTGGGGTCGGCGTTTTCAATCGCTGCAATATAGGCAGCTTTGATTTTCAACTCGCGCTGCACGTCCAAAAGGCTTTTGCCCATGGTTGCACGTTCGCCGCGCATCAAATCACCGAGACGCAGTTCGAACGCGTCAAAGCCAGCCGCCTCAACGACCTTCTCTTCTTTCCCGCGTCTGAACCCTTTTCGGATCATCCGGTACCCTTGCCTGTCTGCCCCATCGAAACGATTTGATTCGTCTCGTCACCATTACTTATACACTGGTTATCACAAGAAAAAGGCATTTGCATAACGAACAATTGTTAGCCCGCAAGCTCGGCACGATTCAGCGCACAATGGGACCAAAGTGAATCCAATGCTTTTACAAGCGCGTCCATTTCTTTTGGTCCATGAACGGGCGATGGTGTGAACCGCAACCGTTCGGTGCCACGCGGAACCGTCGGAAAGTTGATCGGCTGCACGTACATGGCATGTTCTTGCAACAACATATCGGACAGTTTTTGCGTATGTACCGGATCGCCAACAATTAGCGGCACGATATGGCTGCCATGATCAATGATCGGCAACCCAAGCCCACGCAGGCGGGTTTTCAGGATTCTCGCCTGTGTTTGCTGCTCATCGCGCAGGTTCTGATCGGTTTTCAGATGCGCAACAGACGCAGCAGCTCCCGCCGCGACCGCAGGTGGAATCGAAGTCGTGAAAATAAACCCAGGCGCATAAGACCGTACCGCGTCACACATTTTCGTGCTTGCCGCAATATAACCACCCATGACGCCAAACGCCTTGGCCAATGTGCCGTTGATGATATCAACGCGGTGCGCCAGACCATCGCGTTCGGCAATGCCGCCACCGCGCGGGCCATACATGCCAACAGCGTGGACCTCGTCGATATAAGTCAGAGCGCCAAATTCATCGGCCAGATCACAAATCGCTTCGATCGGCGCAAAATCACCATCCATTGAATATACTGATTCGAATGCGATCAATTTCGGCGTATCAGGGTCATCAGCGGCCATAATGCGGCGCAGATCATCCAGATCGTTGTGCTTGAAAATACGCTTTTCGCCGCCATTGCGCCGAATACCTTCGATCATCGACGCGTGGTTTAGCGCGTCAGAATAGATAATCAGACCAGGAAACAGGCGCGGCAAAGTCGACAGTGTCGCATCATTGGCGATGTAGGCGGACGTAAACAGCAACGCTTCTTCCTTGCCGTGCAGGTCCGACAATTCAGCCTCAAGGCGCTTGTGATACACCGTTGTGCCCGAAATATTGCGCGTCCCGCCTGAACCGGCACCTGTCGCGTCGAGTGCGGCGTGCATCGCGTCAAGCACAACCGGATGTTGACCCATGCCAAGATAATCATTGCCACACCACACCGTGATGTCCTTTTCCTTGCCCTCGGGCGTGGTCCAGATTGCGTGGGGATAATGACCCTTTTTGCGTTCTATGTCGATAAACGTGCGGTAGCGGCCTTCGTCATGGAGGCGGGCCAATGCCACGTCGAGTTTTGCGTCAAAGTTCAATGTTTTCGTTCCCTTGTAGTGCAGCCTTGGGGCAAATCCCGAGGTCAAGGTTTGTTCCTTGATATATCTCCGTCCCACGTCAGGCAACACTTGGAACATTGTTATTACGCCCCTGTTACCGTTGGTCGCACATATCGCCACCCGTGCCACCCGTCTCTTTGATCTGCATCAAGCAATCACACGCGCTTGACGCGGCGATTGACTGTGACACTCTCGCGGAAAATCCAACTGCCGGAGTATCCCCATGTCCCACAACAGCAACCTTGATTCCGTCCTAGCCAAAATCGATGCAGACCTTGATGTCTCCCTTGATCGGTTGATGGGGTTATTGCGGCTGCAATCGGTGTCCACCGACCCTGCCTATAAAGACGGCATTAACAAAGCCGCCGACTGGCTGGTTGCTGATCTCACGTCCCTTGGCGTGGATGCAACAAAACGCGAAACCCCGCTGCACCCGATGGTCGTCGGCCATGTTGGCAACACCGGACCTCACATGCTGTTTTATGGCCACTATGACGTGCAACCGGTTGATCCAATTGACTTATGGGATCATGATCCGTTTGCGCCTTTTATCGAAGACAGGAACGGCAAGAAAGTCATCCGTGGCCGTGGCACAGCCGACGACAAAGGCCAGTTGATGACCTTTATTGAAGCCTGCCGCGCATGGATCGCGGTAAACGGTGAACTGCCATGCAAGATCAGCTTCCTGTTTGAAGGCGAAGAAGAAACCGGATCGCCCTCCCTCGTCCCATTCATGCGCGCCAATGCCGATGAACTAAAAGCCGACCTCGCGCTGATCTGCGACACCGGCATGGTCGCTCCAGGCGTGCCGTCAATCGCCAGCCAGTTGCGTGGCATGTTAAAAGAAGAATTCACGCTGCACGGCCCCGCGATGGACCTTCATTCGGGGCACTACGGCGGCCCTGCAATTAACCCGCTACGTGAAATCAGCCGCATCATCGCGTCCTTCCACGACGATCAAGGCCGCGTGACGATTGACGGGTTTTATGACGACGTCATTGAAATCGGCGACAACCTGTTGGCGCAATGGGAGAACTGCGGCTTTAAAGAGGTGGACTATATGGCGGGCGCAGGACTAACGACGCCCGCTGGCGAAAAAGGTTATTCCGTGCTCGAACAGCAATGGTCGCGGCCCACGTTGGAAATCAACGGACTTTGGGGCGGCTATCAAGGTGCCGGATCCAAAACCGTGATCCCTGCTGAAGCCCATTGCAAAATCACCTGTCGATTGGTGGGCGATATGGACCCTGACAAACTGCGTATCAGCCTGCGCAAACACGTCGAAGACCAGTTGCGCCCTGACACCACCGTCACATGGAACAACGACCTAGAGGGCGCACCCGCGTCTGTGATGAACACCGACCGCCCAGAATTCGAACTGGCGCGTCAGGCCCTTTCCGATGAATGGAACCGCGAGGCCGTGTTCGTTGGCATGGGCGGATCGATCCCAATCGCGGGCCATTTCAAATCCGTTCTCGACATGGACGCCATGCTGATCGGTTTTGGGGCCGAGGACGACCGCATCCATTCCCCGAACGAAAAATATGACGTTGAGGCGTTTCACAAAGGCACGCGATCGTGGGCCCGCGTGCTGGCTGCACTGACTTAACCAAACACGAGGACTGTAGATGAAACGCCTTCTCAACCAAATCTGGATTGTGATTGCCACCTTTGTTGCGGCCATCGCGGTGACATGGGTCATTTACATGCCAAACGGCGATGAGCGCGGTGTCTGGCGGGCGCAAACCGGCGGCACGATCATCTCGCTGACACCGTTCACCGCCAAGATGTATTCAGAAACCAGCGTGTCCTGCCTACATCAGCTGTCGTTCCCCGCCCATATGAAACTGGTCGAACTGACCCAGGGTGCAACCGTGTCCGTAATTGACGCCCAATTGCACCTGAACGTCGATGGCTCACTTGACCCGATGATCCTCAATCGCATTGACGCCCTGCCCGACACCTGTGGCCATGCAAATCCCGATGCGACCCCGCGCGCCGTGTTCGACACCCTTTGGTCAGCCATGGATGCACACTACGCGTTCTTTGATTTGCACGGCGTCAATTGGGATACGCGGCGCGCGTTTGCACCCGCGCTTGGCGACACAATGACTGACAGCGCCCTGCTTGTGCTGCTGTCAGACACCTTACAGGGCCTTGATGATGCTCACGTCCAGATCGGCGCGCCCATCGGCAATGTCTCTCCTGCGCAGAGGCCTGACTGGCTGGTGGATCCTCTCAACCACGCAACACTCACACAGATAGCACGCGACACGCTTGGCATGGACCTCACCACAGTTGATTTGACGGGCATTGAATACGCCCTGCTGGCTGACGGCGTCGGCTACGTGTTGATCCGGCATATGGACATCGACACACCCTTTGGCACCACAAGCCAAACCGCCATGGCGCTGACGTTTGCACAGGTCGCGGACGCTATGACCGACGCCAATTCGATCATCATTGATCTGCGCTACAATCCGGGTGGATCAGATTCGGTGTCCTTTGGCGTCGCCAGCCACTTCGTAGACACCCCGTTGAATGTGTTCACCAAAACCACCCGTGACGGATCGGGCCAATCCGCTCAGTTCACGGCCACGTTGCACCCGTTTGACGCAACACCCTTAATGCAACCCGTGATCGTGCTGACAAGCCAACTCACAGGATCTGCAGCAGAAATCTTGACGATGGCGCTGCGCGAACTGCCGCAAGTGACGACTGTGGGCCAGACCACTTCTGGCGGGTTGTCCGACATTCTTGGGTTCAAGCTGGCAAACGGCTGGGATCTTGGACTGTCACATCAGACCTACCGCACATTGGATGGCCAATCATTCGAAGCAGTCGGCATTCCACCCGACATCGCCTTTCCGATCTCCGCCACGCCGCTGTTGGCAGGCGAAGACCCCCTGCTGCGGGCCGCCTTTGTGCAGGCCCGATTCGCTAATTAATCCATCCAGCCAGACAACTGTGACTTGAAATGGCCCGAGTGCGACTTCCTTAACCAGCCTTATTATCACCAAACATAAACGCGGTTAACACCTTGTTATCAAAGATTCCGTACTGCATTGCGCAGTTTCAACTTTTGCATCTTAACCGTGCGCCACAACCTGCGAGTATTAATCGATGCCAACAAACGTCATTGTAAACGGATCATTTGACCAAAACCCTGGTGACGCCAACTTTGGTTGGTCCGCCACCGATCTGGAAACCACGTATTCGGAAATACCTATCAAGGTAATGGATCCAACGACAGCGATGCAGAACTGAACGGCGGCGCGAACCAGACCACGGTGATGCAACAGACGGTCAGCGTCGCTGCGGGCCAAACCACTGATCTTGTATTTGAAGCCGCCTTGCGGGCCCAAAACACCGTCGCGGGTGAGAATGGGTTTACCTTTCAAATCAACAACAACGCAGGCACGGTCATCTTTGAAACCACGATCCTGCCCACAACTGAGGCATTCCAGACATTCACCTTTCCCGTCACGTTTCCGACGACAGGTGATTATACACTCACATTCACTGAAATCGGTCCGAACGATTCTTACGGCGCTCTGTTCGATGATCATCGGCATCATGGTGTGCCTGACGAAAGACACGTTAATCAATACGCCGAGCGACCCAACGTTGGTGCAAGACCTGCGCGCAGGATCAATCGTCGATACTCTCAATGGGCCAGGCCCTTTGCGCTGGATTGGATGCAAATCGTTGATGGCGGACAATCTGAACGCAAATGTAAAACTGCGTCCCGTGTTGATCCGCGCCGACGCGCTTGGGCGCGGCGTCCCTGCGCGTGACAGGCGTGTGTCGCGCCAACATCGCATTATTGTGTCATCTGTCATCGCACAGCGTATGTTCGGTGTGAGTGACGTACTGGTCAGCGCCATTCGCCTGACCAACCTGCTTGGCATTGACGTGGACACGACCGCGCTGCCGATCACTTATTTCCTCCTGTTGTTTGACAAACACGAAGTCATCTGTGCCGACGGTGCACAGACTGAAAGCTTGCTTGCAGGCCCCGCCGCGATGGAGACATTGTCGCACGAAGCGCGCCATGAAATCCTGACGCTGTTTCCAGAATTGTCGCAGGGCCCAACCCCTGCATCCGCAGTCCACATTCCGGCGCGGCGCGAACAGATCAAATTGATCGCGCGCCACAACCGCAATGGCCGCGCCCTCCAACAGGTTTCGGGCACACGACAGACTGCGTGCTTTTGCGGTACTGGCCCCGCCCGCGCTTAAGTGCCGCGACCGTCATGCGACGCACATAGCAAGCATCGGCTCTATGACCCGGCCCCTGCGGTACCATCATTATGGTGTGGTGGAAAAATCAATCGAATTAGTGTCAGCCAACGTCATTGCGAGCTGTTCAGGCGTAAGCACACCATCAAAAACCAATGTTGGGGTGCCGTCCAAGGATACTGTGGTATTTTCAGCATCCGTATCCGCAACGTAACTGATAATCGGCACAGTTTCGGCTGTGTCGAGACCGTCGACGTAAAGAACGACATTTTAGTCGTCAGGGTTAAAGTCCGAAATTTGCGAAGTCCCTTCATCCGTGAAGGCCATGCCAAAGGTATCGGCACCAGTGCCACCAATCGCTGCATCACCATTTGAAAAATACAGCTGATCATCGCCCGCGCCACCATGCAAAACTTCATCTTCACCACGTGACCAAACCGCATTCTCATCAAAACAATCACTCGACAAAATATTGTCGCCGTCGCCCCCAAAGATCGTGTCGGTATCCCTGCCACCGGCTAAAATATAGTTGCCCGTACAGCCAGAAATGAAATCATCGCCGGTATTGCCTTCGATATTGTCCGCGCCACCCTCGCCGGAAATCGTATCATTACCCGCTTGGCCAAGAACATTGTCATCTGCATCGGTGCCAACAAACGTATCATCGCCCAGTCCGAGCAACGTCAGTTCACTGATCGGTTCGACCTCCACGTCATTGTCAGACGCATCATTAGACCCAGGACCCATTAATCCACTTGATGCTATTATGCCTGCATGATTCAAAGTCCCAAAGATGGGGTATAGAATGAGCAACCTTTATTGGCTGAGTGAAGCACAAGTGGATCGGCTTCGGCCTTACTTTCCAAAGAGCCGAGGCCGTGCGCGCGTAGATGATCGCCGCGTTCTTAGTGAAATTATTTTATTAACCGCAATGGGGTGAATGACGGTTCAGGCCGTGGGCCCGAGGAAACGTCCAGCGGACGTTTCAAAACATTAACGGGAGGAGCCCCATCTAAGGTGGCGTGATGCACCATCAGAGTATGGTCTACCGAAGACCCTATATAACCGCTGGCAGCGTTGGAGTGACATGGGCGTGTTTGCACGGATCATGATGGGGCTGGCAGAACAGGCCCCTGACAATAAGACAATCTTGATTGATGCAACCTGCCTCAAAGCGCACCGCACTGCCTCAAGCCTGGGGGTAAAAAAAGGGGCGTGGGCGTCTGATAGGGCAGACCAAGGGTGGCATGAACACAAAGCTACATGCCGTTACAGATACTCGTGGACGTCCAGTCCGGTTCTTTATCACAGCAGGTCAGGTGAGCGATTATACTGGCGCTGCTGCCTTGATGAACGGCCTGCCAGAGGCGGATTGGTTGCTTGCTGACAGGGGATATGACGCGGGCTGGTTCCGAGAAGGCCGTATAGACACGGGAACGC
>Ga0307488_10000958_pt1 | contig 24014 bp, 6 predicted proteins | sample SB02metaG_FD_202248 | JGI IMG/M metagenome (GOLD analysis project Ga0307488, IMG submission 202248) | Sea-ice brine microbial communities from Beaufort Sea near Barrow, Alaska, United States - SB 0.2 | ecosystem: Environmental > Aquatic > Marine > Coastal | place: USA: Alaska | collected 2017-05-06 | reverse complement strand
ATGGAAAAGTTCGAATGGATTGTTACACTACATAATAGAGATGATCTTGAAGGTTTCTACGATGATATGGAAACTCCGGGAGGTTCCATCACTATACCTAATAGATCAGTTGAGTTAACACAAAGAAGAAAAATCAGCCGTAATACTCATTACATGCTTACATTTGCTGAAGCTGAAGAAGTATTAGCAGACGAAAGGGTTTGGGGTGTAGACTTAGCTAAAGAAGTAGAAGAATCTATTAGACCAAACTATACTCAAACCGGTACATTTTCTAAAGATTGGTTTACTGACGAATCAGATAAAAACTGGGGATTATTAAGACATAGCGAAACAACAAACAGAAGTAATTGGGGTTCTAACGGAACAACTAATATTACTGATAGTTTAACTGTGACTGCCTCAGGAAAAAATGTTGATGTTGTAATTGTTGATGGACACATCGATCCTGGACATCCTGAATTCGCAACAATTGGAACTGAGACAGATTATTCGGATGGTGCACTTGTAAGTGACTCATCTAACGGAGCAGTATTTGATAGATCAATTACAGTTCGTGGAGTTAAATGTGTTATTGCAGGTGCAGTAGGTGGACAAACCGCAGTACCAGATGCCTGGGCATATAAAACTGCAAAATTTATTACATTACTTATTAATCCGCAAGATCCTTTGATTAGTTTAGAACACCAAACCAATTTAATTAAAACATTAAAGGGCGATTCAGGAACTACCCATGCAGGCATACCTACGGCACAAAGAGTTGCTTATGGTGGCGGTAGTTCATATACACCAAACTTTTTAACAGATTTAGGCGCGGCACAATACGCAGGATATCAAACTTTTTTAAATAATAACGCTATGGATGATATGGTATGGTATAGAAATACATCAGGGCCAAATCCTCCGACAAGTAATAGAGATATCGAAGAGTTGGCAGAACACTTGTTCCATACAATTCATAACTTTGGTATTCCAGGTGCAGTTCCTGGAAGTGCTACAGAAGTTCCTATGCAATCTTTAGGACCGATACTCGAAGGCAATCCTAGTTTTGATTGGCAAAATACAGAATTACATCTTGCAATGAAAGAAGCAATTGACGCCAGCCTATACGATCCCTCTGGTTATTCTACAGATTGGGCGACAGATTCTGATGCAGCTATGGTTGCATATAAAGAATATACTTATTTAGTTAATTGGTCAATGTGGGATATGAGTCAATTCTGGGATGGAGGAAGTCTTTCTCCAGAATGGTCTGATACACTAAAAACACCGGCAGGTATGTTAGCAAATAACCCGTTGGGTCATGCTATGTTTAAAAAATACTTTGAACCAGTATTAAGTAAACCTAATTTTGCTCAAATACAAAATATGCTTCAGGATAACGATGCAGGTGAACATTACTACGAAGAGTCTGCAAACGGAGCTTCAAGAGTTAATCAATTTAATTGGTTCTCATTAACAAACTCTGTTACTGGCGGATCTAACGGTACATACAATTATACACCTTACATCGATGTCAGTGATGCAGATTTTACTTCTGATAACGATCATGGTTGTCATTGTGCAGGTACAGTTGCAGGTAATACTCAAGGTTGGGCGAGAGATGCTAACATTTATAATATAAGCCCTTACGGTTCTAACACAAATTGGGGTGTTAATGGACTTAGTAATAATACAATGTGGGATTATATTAGAGCATGGCATAATTCAAAGCCAATTAATCCAGCGACAGGCAGGCGTAATCCAACTGTTACGAATAATAGTTATGGTTCTTCTATTAAAGTTAATGACGGAAACTATGGGGCTATTACTTCAGCAACATATCGTGGCGTGTCATTTAGTCCTGGTAGAGATTTAACCTCAGCAGAATTGCAAGCTCGTGGTTTTTATGCTCCATCAATAACGTGTACAATACCTAATTATTTTATCAACAGACAAGCTGATATACAAGACGCAATAGACGATGGTATTATTATTGTTGCATCTGCTGGAAACAATTCTTGGAAAACTGTTAATTCTGCAGATCAAGATTACAACAATACGTATGACGCAACTTATTACGGGTTTGGAAGAACCTATTATACAAATAGAGGCACTGGTTCAGGAGCAGGATATGCTCCCATCATTAACGTAGGTGCACAATCAAACGATGTCAATGAAGATAAAGCTATCTTTAGTAATTGTGGTAATCAAGTAGATATATTCGCTGCTGGCGAAGGTATTCAAAGTAGTTTGCACACGGGTGGTATTGCTGACACAAGGAATGGTTCATATCAATTAGGTAAGTACCAAGGAACTAGCATGTCAGGGCCGCAAGTTGCGGGTGTACTTGCGTTACTAGCAGAAGCTTGGCCTTCAATGACTCAAGTTGAAGCTCAACAATGGTTAGTTGACAACGCTAATTCAGATTTAATGGCTGACACTGGAACAGACGATCCAATGGACAGAGATAGTTTGCAAGGTGCTCCAAACAAAATGTTGAGATGGATAAATCAAAGACCAGTCTCAGGATCATCGTTTCCTAAGAAAAATTTCGCAAATAGACCTACTTCAGGTAAAACTTATCCTAGAACTCGTGTAAGAGTAAGAGGATAATGGAAATGTTTATAAATATTACAAAGCAAGCAGGTTGGGTGAAATGACTGAGATATTAACATCAAAGATGAAAAACGACACGACTAGGATGTTTTATAACGACATTCAAGCGAATGATTATTATGTTTACGTAGCTTCAGTTACGACTGGACTTGTTCGCCAAACTGCGGTAAACGCGCAGTATTCTACGAATGAATTTTTAGAAAATACTTTATTCGGAAAAAAGATTTTAGGTACAGATACCAAATTCATGATCAAGTTTTACGATTGGCAAAAAGACGCAGTCTACGATCAATATGATGACACGTTAGATATGGAAGGCAAAAAGTTTTATGCCGTAGTAAGTCCGAACAGCAATGATACCGGAGATTACAGAGTATTTAAATGTTTATCTAATTCAAATCTTTCACCGTCAACAGCTCCTCCAAACTGGAACCCAGAAAATACAAGTCAAGTTTATAGAACTGCAGATGGTTACGTTTGGAAATATTTGTACGTTATAACTTCAGCTGAGTTTGAAGCGTATAACGCTATTGGTTATATCCCTCTGATTAGTGAAGATTTTGTAATTAATCCAAATCCTAACGCTGATGCTAATAACATTGTATACGGCTCTGAGATTAGTGATATTTTCGTGTCTAATCCAGTTGATAACGCAGGTTATAAATCTCAAGCAGGATTTTTAACCGCTGCTCCAGGTAATGACGGAACTCTTACTTTAAGAGCAGACGGTATCAATCAAATAACAAATTACTACAACGGAATGTCTATATATTTGACTAACTCAGATGGTAGATCATTCTTATATGTGATTAATTCTTATGTTTTCGAGCCAGGAACAGGATACGGTAAAGCAAAAGTAATAGGCGATCCGTTGGGTGATCAAGTATCTAATATTGCAACTTTCACCATTAATCCTACTTGTGTTATAGAGGGTGATGGTACAGGAGCAGTTGCTATACCTAATGTTATCGAAGGAAATATAAAATCATTACTAGTTTTAAACGCAGGTTCTGGTTATACAAATGTTATAGCTAAAATTGTAGATCCGTTGTTTGATTTCGATCCAGAAGATCCGAATTCGATTGATGTACGAGCTGCATTACGTCCAGTATTATCGCCATTTGGCGGTCACGGGTACAATTTAATAGACGAATTGCATTGTAGACATATTTTGTTGTACGGTTATATAACAGAAACAGATAACAACCAAATAGGAAAGACCGGTACTTACTCGCATATCGGTATTATAAAAAATCCAGAGTTTATAAGTGCTTCTGCTAATTCAGCAAATACACCTACTGTATTTGATAATCGAATTGAGATAACGACTGATGACATTGCATACGCAGCAGTTGATGATGTAGTACAACAGTTTAACGAGGATAACGATGTTATCTTCTCTGCTAAGATTCAAGAAGTTGGTGCTGCCAATACTGTATTCTTGTCTAGCTATATGGGACCATATCGAAACCGCGCAAATAATGATATTTCGTTAGACGCAACTAAAGCATTAGTGAATTCTACAGGACAGAGAATGTTCATAAATACACCTACAGCGAATAATATTATAGAGTCTGACTACGTTCAGCGTACAGGTCAAGTATACTTTTTTGAAGACTTTGTACCTCTTGCTAGGTCGTTCATGTCTAGAGAAGAATACAAGTTAGTATTAGAATTTTAAGGAAAACAATAGATGCCTATTAACACAAATCTTAATATTGCTCCGTACTTTGATGATTTCAATCTGGAAAAGCAATTTTATAAAATCTTGTTTAAGCCTGCATACGCGGTCCAAGCGAGAGAGCTTACCCAACTCCAGACAATACTTCAAAACCAAGTTGAGCAATTTGGTGATAATATCTACAGAGAAGGTAGTATCGTTAAAGGTTGTAACTTTACAATTCTAGATGATTTGCAATTCGTAAAATTAACTGATAAGACGGGGTTTGATCCTGAAAGTTTTATTGGCGGATTAGCAGATGAAATAGTTGCAGGTGTATCTGTTCCTGTTGATACGCAATATGAAATCGTTGGTGATAATTCTGGTCTAAAGGCATCGATCATTACAGCATCCCGCGGCTTTGAAACTCGTCCACCTGATCTTAACACTTTTTATATCAACTATCTAAATACTACGGCAGGAAATTCTCAGTTTATAAGCGGTGAAAACCTCACAATTAACAAGTATCGTTACAACGGTTCAGTACTAATTGAAACTACTCTTAATGTTGGGTCAATTAACGTTACTAACTTGACACCATTTGTTGGAAGTTCGTATGGTATTCAGGCTGCGGATGGTGTTGTATTCCAAAAAGGTCACTTCTTGTTTGCAGGTGCTCAGACATTAATTGTTTCCAAATATTCTAATTCTCCTGACGATCTTTCTGCTGGTTATTCAATCGTTGAAAGTTTAGTTTCTTCTTTGCAAGATACTTCATTATTCGATAATGCTAACGGATCTAATAACGAAAATGCACCTGGCGCAGACAGACTTAAGATGGTTCCAACTCTTACTGTTAAAACTACTTCAATTGCAGATATTGATCCTGGTTTCTTTACATTAATTCGTTATCAGAATGGATATCCAGTTACAATAAGAGACGTTACACAATTTAATTCTATTGGCGAAGAAATGGCCAAAAGAACTTACGAAGAGTCTGGTGATTATATCGTAAGAGATTTTAAATGTAGTGCTGAAAGACGAGGCACAGATCTCAAGGTTCTTGTTGGTAAAGGAGCTGCGTACGTTAAGGGTTATAGAATTGAAAATAGAGGTGATCAAGATATTACCGTTGATCCTATTACTACAACAGAAATTCAAAATAACCAAGCTACTTCATTAGAATACGGTTCTTATGTTGACATTCTAACTATTCAAGGTACAGTAGGTTTAGGTTATACAGCAGTAACTCTTCAAAGATCTACTGGTCAAACTATTGGCCAAGCTTATGTTTCAAATATTACACCAACAAGATTATACTTGTTCGGAGTTTCAATCTCAAACGCTACTTACACTTTTGCTAATGTCGAAAGAATTGTTGGGACTGCAGGTGTTATTACTATTGCAGCTGGATCAAAACTTAAAGAAACTAACAGATCTTCTCTTGTATTCAATACAGGAACAAAAAGTTTAAAGCAATTAACAGATATTTCTATTCCAGTACGATCTCATGATACAAGTGTATCAGTGGTTGAAGATAGCGGAGACGATATTATCACAATTGGTCCTATCGTTGGATATGATTTTGCTGTAGATAATTCAGATATGGTATTTGTAGATGCTTCGAACACGCTTATACCTATCTTAAGCTATACGACTTCGGTTAATGACTCAATTTTGACTGTCTACTTAGATCCAGCAGCTAACTCAGATCCTGCAGGTGAATTGTATTTCAACAAAAGAGAGTTGGATATTACACCTTATAATAAACAATCTGTCGAACCATGGATTAAATTCGTGTGGAACAATGGAGTAACTCAGTACAACTTAGGATTTCCTGATGTTTACGATATTATCAAGATTGAAGATGCGGCAAACGTAGACTTTACAGATAGTTTCAGACTTGTTACGAACCAAAAAGACAGTTTTTACGATCACTCTTATTTAGAAGTTATTCCTGGTAGGCCAATTCCTACTGCAGGCGTTATATCAGTTAATCTTAAAGTATTTAAGCCTAGTACGTCAACTGGAAAATATTTCTTTGCAATTAACTCATATCCTATTGATGACGTATCAGTTAGCCTGCCATCTGGTTATATTCGTTCAAGCGATATTCCAGTATACACCTCAGATACTGGATCAGTTTATAGATTAAGAGAGTGCATTGATTTTAGACCATACAGAGATCTTGATGGAGGAGCAAGTTATACCGCTCTTACTGAATCTGGTTCATCTGTTGTATCAAACGCAGTCGGTGCACAACAACCCGTATTTTCAGCTTACACTTATCAAACTCCTGCATTAAATGCAAGCATAACTTCTGATATTGAGCATTACCTATCTCGTATTGATATGGTTACTATCGACTCTTTTGGTAAAGTTGCTAGTATTAAAGGCACAGAAGCTGCTTATCCTGTTCCTCCTAAAATTGGTACAGATCAATTAACAATAACACAAGTTACAATTCCTGGATACCCAGCTCTTTCACCAAAAGAAGCTGCTGAACAGAACAAAGATTATTATTCGATAAAAACTAAAGCTTCTGGTGTTAAGACTTACACTATGAAAGATATTTCAGGTTTTGATAAGCGCATTAAAAATCTAGAGTATTATGTAAGTTTAAACCAGTTAGAGCAGTCTACACAGAATATGGTTGTAGTTGATGAAAACGGCTTAACGAGGTTTAAAAACGGTTTCTTAGTTGATCCGTTTAATGATACTAATATTTCTAACTTGAGAGACGCGGCTTTTAACGCTGCAATCCAAAAAGATGATAGCATTTTATCTCCAAGTTTAACAACATTTCCGTTAGATTTAAGGTACAAATCTGCTACTGGTGCTACAGTATTCCCTTCTACTTCAGATGCTGAGGTAGCAACATTAAGTAGAAACGATCATACAAAAATTGTTGGACAACCTTACGGTACAAACTTCAGAAATCTAGTAAGTAACTATTGGTCTTACAGCGGAACCGGTCAATTATCGCCAAGCCATGATATGGCTCACGATACTACATCAAATCCAGTTACTCTCGACATTGATTTAGTAACACCGTTCACAGACTTCGTTGAAAACTTGCAAACATTTATTCCTTTGACTCAAACAACAAGCTCTCTTGTCAGTTCGAGTTTAACCATGGTTGGAACTAGAATGTTCCAGAGAAATTCAACATTCACAGATACTAATACATCTTTGAGCATAGATCCAAACGCTCTTCCTATAGAAAATGTAGTAGGTGACTTTGTGTCTGATTTCCAATTCTCACCATTTATGAGAGCAAGAGATATTAAGATATTTGTTTCAGGTCTTAGACCAGATACACCGCATTATTTCTACTTTGATGGTGTAGCAATAACAGATAAAGTAAGAGCTGGCGATCCTGACGCAACAACAGCGAGAGATGTTTTACCTTTCGGAGCTCTTAGTTCTACTTCAGTCAGTACAGACTCAAACGGTGTTTTAAGAGCAGTTTTTGAATTACCTAATAATACTTTCTATGTTGGTGATAGAACATTAACAATTGCAGATAGTAGTACATTCGCAGATATTGAATCAGCTTCAACATCAAGAGCGAAACTAGAATATCATGCTTATAACATATCTATTGAAAAGAGTAGTTTAACAACCTCTACAAGAATACCAGAATTTGATAGTACACCTGTTGTAACAACAAGAAATGTTGCAGGCAGACCTTTCAGGCACGATCCTTTAGCTCAAACATTCTTTGTTAAGACTGGTATGGGTAGAGGTGCGAATTCCATCTTTGCTTCAAAAGTAGATTTATACTTTAAGCGTAAATCAGATATTAACGGTGTAACAGTAATGCTACGAGAAGTAGTAAATGGTTATCCAGCTTCTGCAATTTTACCATTCTCGAAAGTACACTTGTTAGCAAGCGCGGTAAACGTTTCAGATGATGCGAGTGCTGTAACTACAATTGATTTTGAAGCTCCAGTAAGACTAGATGTAGAAAAAGAATACGCAATTGTTCTTATGCCTGATGCAAACGATCCTAATTATTTGGCGTTTACATCTAAAGTTGGCGGAGTAGACTTAACACCCGGTGCAACTCAAGGACAAGCAGTTGTTCAAGATTGGGGAGACGGAGTTTTATTCTCGTCAACAAACAACATGGCGTGGAAATCATATCAAGACGAAGATCTTAAATTTACTATATACAGGCATAAATTTAACGCTGCGGCTGGTTCTGTTACATTTACTAATAAAGACCACGAATTCTTAACGTTGTCTGATTGGACTGGAAGATTTACAGACGGAGAAGAAATATATACTGAACTTGCTCTTTCTGGCTCAACAGGTTCTGCCGTTACTATGGTTTCAGGTACAAATATTATAACTGGTACATCTCTTGGCGATACATACGCAGCTGGTGATAAAATTCTTATTACTGCTGGAGGTGTTGACGCGATCTTTGAAATAGCAAGTGTTGATTCTTCAACAACTATGACATCTACTAAGAAAGTATCATATACTGTCGGCGCTGGTTCAACAGGTAAATCAATTGTAACTGGTACTATATCGCATTATAATCCTTTACAAAGAAGTGTAATGCATCTTATCGATAGTTCTGCTACTAATTCTAAGAAATTCTTAGTTGCTCAAACAGTTAAGGGTTTAAGAAGTGGTATAACCGGTACTATCGGATCAGTAGATAACATTAACTTAAGCTATATACAACCTTTGATAATGAAGACAAACGATTCAGTTACAACTACTAACTTATCGAGTGCTTTAGTTGCCAATGACAGTACAACTTCTTATACGATGCCAATGCAATTCGGTAATAAGAATACATTTAACAAAAAAGGCGTTACAGTATTCTCAAAGTCAAACGATATAGCTGATGCAAAACCATTTGAAATTACTGTAAATATGAGCAACGGTTCATCTGAAACGACAACACCAGTTGTTGATTTAGAAACAGCAACGCTACTTTCATATCAGTACAAAATTACGAATGTAGCAGATACTACTTCAAAATATATAAGCAAAACTATCGAATTAGCTGAAAGCTTAGACGCTGAAGATATGGAAGTTACTGTTACTGCTTATAGACCCTCAGGTTCCAACATTAAAGTTTATATTAAACCTCAAAACGTATACGACTCTGCTTCGTTTGCAAGTATTCCTTGGATGGAGTTAGAAGCTTTTGAAGGTGGAAACTCATACAGTTCAGATCTTAACTTGAGCGACTATCGCGAAATTAAGTATAAAGTCAAAGCTGCAAATTTAAATGCTGGCACATTAGAATATACAAGTACTGGCGGTACATTCCTAGGTTATAGAAAGTTTGCTATACGTATAGACATGCTTTCGCCAGATATCGCAAAAGTACCGACATTGCGTGACATGAGAGCGTTGGCATTGACATGATAAATCGCGGTTTAATCAGAGATTCTTCATCAGCAATACTCAATACTGACGTCGCGGCTTTAAATAAATATAAGCAAGAAAGAGCGTTGCATAGAAAAGTAGAAAATCTAAGCAAAGAGATACATGAAATAAAAAGTCTATTGTTAAATGTAACAGACAGACTAGATAAGATAGAGAAGTAGAATGGCAAAACCAAATATTCAAAATATTACTACTACCCAAACATTTCAAAATTGGTTTGACAAAACCAACGAAATGGTTGATCTTATGCGTACTTCAGTTATTACCGCTACTGCTTTAGGAGATACTACTGTAGGTGATGCTTTTATTAACGGTGACATGCAAGCCAATAATGTATACGCAGATACGTTGTTTAAAGCTGATAAAATTGAAGCGTATTCATCTAATGCAAGAATTGCTGTTGATGCTCCTATACAAATAAATGGTAACTCTAAACAAGTTTCGGTTTTCAATTTTGGAACAGGCGGACAAACAAGATATACAGATGGAACATTATCATGGGATGTTGGAATCGATAATTCAACAGACGGTAATTTTGTTATCGATACTGGTGCAGGAACTACTAAACTTAAACTTTCTCCTGCTGGTACGCTTGATGTTATTACATTAAATGTATCTGGAAATTCAAATATTACTGGCGATATCACTTTAACCGGTACGTTTAACGGTGATGTTGTAGCAAATACAGTATCGTTTACTACCGCGACAGGCGGTACGTTTACTGGTGATCATGTTGGTGACATTTACGCTTCTAACGGCACAAGTAAAGTATTTGAAAATGGTAATGGACTTCCATCAGGTGTAGCTCAATTTACTGGTAACGTTCTCGGTACAGTTTCAAGTTTAACAAACCACTCGACGAATGGCTTAACAGAAGGTACAAATAACTTATATTACACAAATGCCAGAGTAAGAGGCGCTGTTTCGGGAGGAACGGGCATGTCTTACAGTGCAGTAACAGGTGAGTTTTCCATTGGACAAACTGTCGCTATAACTTCTGATGTTACCTTTGGTTCAGTATTCTCAACAGGCGAGGTTACTGGTTTTGGTACTGTTTCAGATAGAAGACAAAAAGAAAATATCACACCAATCGATAACGCGTTAGATAAAGTTTCACAGCTTGGAGGTTATACATTTAACTATAAATCAAGGCCTGATGAACCAATGACTGGTGTTATGGCGCAAGAACTTATGGAAGTTTTACCTGAAGCTGTTTACGAAACCACAGACCCAGATACTGGCGAAGCTATATACGCGGTCAGGCACGGTAACGTAATTGGTTTATTAATCGAAGCTATCAAGGAATTGAACGAAAAAGTAGGAAAGTAAGCCATGACTATTAAGAGCAACGGACCTCTTTCATTTACTGAAATTCATGACGAATTTAAATCGCTTGGGTCTAACTTCGGTAGTAAGCCTTACTTACTGTCAGAATATTATAACTTACCTGCCGGGATTGGTTTACCAACTTCTGGAGAAATTAAGTTTAGTGATTTCTACGGCAAATCAAATATTATCTACGTGGTTGGCGACGACTGGGTTGCTATTTCAGACAGTCAAATCAATTCGAAATATAATCGTAATAACTGTGATTTGTGGGAATCTTTACAAGCTATGGGTTATACCGATCCAACTAGAAATTACGACATTCAAATCCCGTTAGATTATTGGTTATGGTCAAGCACCACATCTAAAGCTGGATTAACTATACCAGCATCTATGACGGGTCTGAATGTTATAAGAAATAGAGGTAATATTATTGGCATGGGCGGCAGAGGCGGTAACTCAAACACAGCTGGTGGAGCTGGTGGTCCAGCTCTAGAAGTATTAGGAGAAGGCCCGCTTGTTGTTTTTAATTTTGGATACGTTGCAGGCGGTGGCGGAGGTGGAGCAGGCGCCCGAGGTACTGGCGCAGGAGGCGCAGGCGGTGGAGCAGGTGGTACTGGTTCTGGTTCTGATAATAATGCGCAAGGCGGTTCAGGTGGAATTCTTAACGCGTCTGGTACTAGCGGTGGTAACGCATCTCAAGCCGGTGGCGGCTCAGGAGGCGGCGCAGGCGGCGGCGGTGGTGGTGCCGATAATGAAGGCGGTTGTGAAGATAGTGGCGCAGCCGGCGGTGGCGGTGGAGGTAGAATACTTCCAGGTGTTGGTGGTGCAGGCGGCGGCGGTGAAGCTGGTGAAAACGGTGGTGCTGGTGGATCAGGAAATAACGCAGGCGGTACTGCAGTAAGTAATGGCGGCGGAGGCGGCGGAGGCTGGGGTAAATCTGGTGGCACAACAGGAACCAGAGCTGGTGGTACTGGTGGTCAAGCTATTAAAACAGACAGAACATTCTCAGCTGTTAACTTAGACAACGGCGTTTTCTGGGGAAGTGTATAATGAACAAAAGACAAAAATACTTAGAAGAAAAATCAAGCGGTTTGTGTGAAGCATCTAAAATATACGCTGAAAGATACTTGCCGTCAGAAATTAACACAATTACAGAAGCAGAAGCTTTTGTAACTAATGATATGCTATTTCTAGACAGACTTAACGAAATATGTGTAGAAATAGGCTCACCAGTTTTTACTATTAGTAGAGAACGCGCGCTGACTATATTTCGTATGAAAAGAATGAACACCACGTTCATGGCTGCCGTTGGAAACTTTGAACCAACTTCTGAATGGAGATGGACAGACGCATCTAGCACATCTCTGTTTACAGGTTCGTTAGATGAATTACAAAACATACCTACAGTAGAATACGATGATAACAAATGGTGGTTTGCAAAAGGTATAGACGGTTCTGTACTAAATAATGAAGAAGAAATAGAGTCTTATAAAGCATCTTTAATTCGCGAACGTAAATACTATGATGCGGCAGATGATCTAATCTTATGGAAGACAGAGTAAATAAAACTGTCAGACGCAAGGCATCCCGTGACAGATTTATATAAATAAAAGAAAATACATTTAAAAAGGTACTCGATAATGTCGTTGATTTCAGAACTAGGTCCGATAAAAGGCGCTAACACAAGATCCGAGGATTTATTCGTCATCGTGAACTTGATCCAAGGTGATGATGGTACCAAGAACATCACACGAAAAGAGATGGTTCAAGCTCTACAGTACGAGATATTCAATAGAATTATAATTACTGGTGGAAGAATTTCTAACGTTGTTATGTCAGCTTCGACTCTCAACTCAGTAATTATTAATGATTCTGCTTATAATAACGGTACTATCATAGGTAGTGCGATAAGCAGCGTTGATATTCAAAACTCTACAGCAAACAATATTACACAGACATCCTCAGTAATCACTAGTTCTGAGTTTAATGATGGCACTGGTAATAATGTTGTTCTAACTAATTCAACCATTGATAATGCTGTAATTACTAATAGCTCTGCTAATAACATGGCCATTGACAACTCAGATTTTTCTAATGGTACTGGCAACAACAATATCTTTACCAACTCTGCTGTTGATAATTCTACATTCGCAAACGTTGCAATTGAGCAAGGTACAGCAAACGGTTTAATCCTTACAAACATTACAATTGACGAGATTATTCTCGAAGATGCGTTAATGTCTAACTCAGTAATTATTACTACCGACTTCTCAAACGGTACGATACGCGACACAGCAATTTCCGGTAATTCTACAATTTATGATACCGCAATTTCTAACTCTACGATTATTAACACAGATCTAGATGATGTTGATATTACAAACTCTCGTTTCTCTAATGGTTTTATTTGGGATACTACTATTAGTAACTCGTCAATCATTGATACAACTGCAAATAATATTACTATTACAAGCTCAGCGTTTAATAACGGTACTGCAAACAATACTAATATCACAAGTTCAGATTTCTCTGACGGTACTGGTAACAATAATATATTTACTAATACTACTATTCAAGATGGCACATTAGCAAATAACGTTATTACTAACTCATCTTTCCAAGGTACTTTGGATAACGTAGTTGCTCAGAACATGACAATTACGAGTTCAAGCACAGACGGTTTAGGCCAGCAAAAATCTGTTATTGAAAATTCAGAATTTAAAGACGGTACAGTAGCTAATTCAACAATCGAAGAGTCTAAACTAGTTGACTTCGATATGGAACTTACCAAAGTATTTGAGCCAATGCTCGACGAAGATAGTTACTTTGCTCTTAAGAACGTCAAAACTGGCGATACAGAGAAAATGACTTACCGTCAATTGTACGATGAGTTCTCAAAGAAAACAGAAAAATCTCTTAAAGTGCACGTTGCTTCAGACGGTAACGATGATTATCCAGGTACAATTCTACAACCAGTTCGCACACTAAAACGTGCAGAGGGACTTGCGTTAGAAAAAGCTGGTGGATCATACGATCGTAACGACATTAATAACGCAGTTCACATCTCAGTAGGTCCTGGTACTTACTATGTTGATGAACCAATTATGTTACCTGATGACTGCTCAATGACATCAACTGCTGGTCAGTATGCAACAGTAATTCAGAAGAAAAAAGGTTTCGAACGTACTAACGGTATTTTAGTTGGTTCTGGTTGTTATGTTCAAGGCTTTGGTTATATGAACTTTGAAGTTGATAACTTTGACCAACCAGAAGGTGGCTTCGCTATTGCTTACCGTCCAGGTGCATTGCTAAGACGTTCACCTTATCTTCGTGACTCTACACAGCTTTCAAACTTTAACCGTTTAGATGTTGAACCTCCGTTAAATCCATTTAACTCAAAAGGTACCATCCTTGATTTAGGTCAAGAATTCTATTTAGTTGCAGGTCACTCTGCTCAAAGCTTATTTGAAGTAGATGATGAAGTTACATTCTCAAGTGGTGCTACTGGTTATGTTTCTTATATTGATGATATTAATTCAAATCGTCAGATTTACGTTCGTAACCTCAAAGGAAATGTTGAAGCTGGAGATATTCTTTACGCACAACGCGGCGGTACAGGTACAGTTGAAAGTATAGGCATCGATGACTTCCCTAATAGATTAGTTGGTCGTGGCGGCGGTTGTTTACTTGCAGATAGAGCTGTACTAGATACTGACTCACTTTACACATACGTACTATGTTTTGGTTTCACACCTCGTACTCAAAACGGTACAGGTTATGTTGCTAAGAACGGTGCTGGTGTTAACGGAATTGGTTCCTTGTCAATCTTTACACGCCAAGCGTTCTTTGCATTAGACGGTGGTCAAATGACTTTGAACAACTCTGGTTCTCAGTTTGGTGACATCTCAATGCGTGCACGTGGTAGCACAGTTATTATTAGACCAGCCGAAGCTACTCAAAGTAATCTAATTGCTAACTCTGTATTTGCTGATACACTTGCTACAAAATCTGACGAAATCGTCGATGATATGGTTTATCATCTCACAGCCAATGTAGCTTCTGGCGGTTTAGGTTATCAAGGTTATAACGCAGACAAATGCTTTAGAGATACAGGAATTCTTGTAGATAATACTGGTTACGATATTGCGACAAACTCAAACTATTGGGGTCGTTTAAACGGCATATCTTATAGTAGCCCTATATCACAAGTCGTTAAAGCAGAACAATTAACCGAAACAGTTGGTTCTATAGTGCATCTTAAAGACTCGATGACTAGCGTAAACGGTGGTATCTTTGGATATTCAGGTGCAGATCTCAAGGGAAGAATTAATACTTCACTTGACGAAACATTAAACATTTTAGAAAATGGTGAAGCAGCTGCTAATCCAATTATCTTTAGTGACACTGGCAAATCTGACCAAACCGGAGCCCGCGAAGTAGTACAACAAAACAGAGACCTAATCATCAGCGAGTTTGTAGATTGGATCGACAATAATGAAGAATTCTATGCTTATGACAGCGTAAAATGTGAACGTGATGTTCAAGAATACATTTTACCTGCAGTAAAATATGACATGATGCTTGATACTAACTATAACGCTGTAACATCAGGTCTTGCTTATTATGTTAACACTGCACGAACAAGCTTAGAAAATCAAAGAAACGAAACTGTAGCTTCTTTTAAAAGATTACGCAAAACTACTGACGAATTAATTCAAGCTAATTCTGCTCCAGCAGCACAAGATGCTTACGATGCATTCTCAACTGTTATTGATACGATTTCCAATGTTGGTGATAAGTTTACTCCAACTAAAGCAACATACGATCCTGTAACAGGAATGATGGTTATCACAATCGGTACTCACAATCTTGAGGTTGGTCGTTATGTTAACTTAGCTGAGGAAAGCTTCACATTCACGTGTTCAAGCGACAACTTTAAAACTAAGCTTTCTCACCCACGCAAATCAGAAAAAGCTTACTTAGCTGCTTTACCAATTGTTGCAAAATCAGCTAAAACAATTACAGTTAATCCTGGTTTAACAGCAGCTAACTTCGAACATAGATTTGTAGAAGCTAAAGACAACGCAGTATCAGTTATTGGTAACGCGATCACGTTTAGTGATAACTCTGGAATATCTGCTGATAAGCGTAATGCTCGCAAGCATCTTCAAGCTAACAAAGAATTTGTACAAGATTATATGATGGAATGGGCCGATAACGAATGGTACTTCTATGATAGTAAAAAGTGTCATAGAGATACTGAAGAGTATATCTTGCCTGCTGTCCAAAGAGATATGATCCTTGGTACAAACTATAACGCAATTCAAACTGGTGCGGCTTATCGTACTAAATCGGGTGAAGTTAGTGTTACTGACCAGTTAGTACAAACAGTTGGATCTATTGATTATCTTAAAACAAGAGCAGCAATGTTTATAGGTGATAACTCAATAGCAGTTGATAGATCAAACGACTCATTCGACGAAATGAAAAGATTGTTGAACAACAACGGTAAAAAGTACACACCATCTGCAGCAGCATATGATCCAGCATCTGGTTCTATAGACTTAACAATTGGTTCACACGACTTTAACATTGGCGATGAAATTTATATTGAACCTCACAGTTTAGTGTTTACATGCGCATTAGATGGCAATGCTACTAAGCATGCTTATCCTGCAACACAGTTTTTAAACTTTACACCTACTCTAGCAACATACGATGTAGCTTCTGGAGAGTTTAGTGCAACTATTGGAACTCATACTCTTAAAGTTGGAGATAAAGTTGAATTTAAACCAAGTTCAATAGTATTTACATGCGAGTTAGATAACGATGTAACTAATCACCCTGCACCAGAATCACATCATCCTTTCTACAAGAAACAGATTACAATCACAAAAGTGGATGCTACTAAAATTTATATGAATGTTGGCGGTATTGTTAACGGTGGTGGTGTTCATACTTTCGTATCAGCTTCAGACAATTGTATGCAAGCCGAGAAAATGCATCCTGCTTACAAAAAACCTATAATGATTACAGATAGAACTAGTACAGCAATTACAGTTAATGTTGGTGAGTCTAGCGACACATCAGTGCATACATTTGTATCTGCAACAACTAACGCAATCAGAGAAGCTGGAATGTGGACTGGCAAGTTCACTCCACAGACTGCGTCATACGACCCAGTATCTGGAGATTTAGAAGTTACAATAGGAAACCACGATTTACCAGTTGGTAAATGGATCCAAATTGCACCTGAGTCGATGGTATTTAGTTGTGATGTTGGCGGTGTTGTAGGTACAGACCTTTCACCACTCAGCGATCACCCTGCATACAAAGAACCTGTAAGAGTTAAAGCAATTACTTCAAATACTATTACAGTTAATGTTGGTAATGCTGGTGGACACGCAAACAACCATACTTTCGTATCAGCAACTGAAGACTCAATAGACTCAAACGCATTGTTCTTCTCAGACTCTGCAAAAGTGTTAAAAGCATTTACACCAACAGATGCTACATACGATCCAGTTACTGGTGTATTCGTAGTAACTATTGCAAATCACGGTCTTACTACTGACGATCATATCGAATTACAACCGCAAAGCTTCGTGTTTAGTTGCGCTGCAAACGGTGGCGGTAACGACTTCTCTCCACGTATCGGAGATTATGCATACAAATTACCGTTAAAAGTTGACTCAGTAACGACTGATACAGTAACAATTAATGTTGGAAATGCTGGAACAAACACAGACGTACATACTTTTGTAAGTGCTGACGAAGGTGCAGTTGTACAAGTTGGCGCATCTCAACAAGGTACATATGCTGCAAGACAGTTACAGAAAAACAAGAAATTCCTCCAAGACGAAGTTGTTTCTTGGTTAGACACTAATTACTTTATCTACGACAGAGACAAGTGTTCAAGAGACACAGGCTTTATACTAGATTCAGTTTCAAGAGACTTAGCTTCTGGATCAAACGTTAACTCAGTTTACACAGGTAAAGGTTATCGTATAGGAACTGTTGGAGCAAATAATGTTGTTAACAACCAATTAACACAAACTGTTGGTGCAATCACTTGGCTTAAAGGTCAAGTAGGAACCGATCTTCTTTCTGGAACAGGTTTGACAAGAGCCAATTCAGCGTTCGATGAAATCATCGATATCATGACAAACGGCAATGCTAATGCAGACGCGGTTTACTTCGGTGATAAAGCGGTTTCAAATGACGCAAGACGAGCTCGCGGAGCTTTGCAAGTTAACAAATCGTTTATCCAAAAAGAAATCATTGCTTGGATTACAGCTGAGTATCCTAACTTCGTATATAACACAGCTGCTTGCGAAAGAGATATGGGTATATTCGTTGATCTTGCATCATGGGATATTCAACATGGTTCAAACGCAGCTACTGCAAACCAAACAAGATTGTATTTTGAAAATGCTATCCCGGTTCTCGATGACGAGGAAGTTGCACCAACATCTGCAGCTTATAAGTTTGCATCAGAATTAGTTGGTCAAATTATAAGAAACGAAGTTGTAACTCCTCTTCAAGTTGTAGTAACACAAACAATAGTTGAGACTGAAGCTTATACTCCAACTACAGCTACTTACGATCCAGCAACTGGCGACTTTGTAATGACAATGGCTGGTCACACATTAAACGTTAATGATAGAATCACTCTAGATGATAATTCTTTCACATTCACTTGTGATATGGACGGTGATGTAGCTCAGAAAACATACCCTAGACCATCAATCGATCCAATGGCAAATCGCTCAATAAACATTACAGAAACAACAACGAATACTGTTACAGTTAATGTTGGAGCTTCTGGTCCTAACAAATACTTCACACCAAGCGCAGCTGATTATAATGCAGCAACTGGCGATATGATAGTAACTGTTGGTCAGCACGGTTTAGGTGTTGGTAGAAGTGTTGTCCTAGAAAACAACTCGTTCACATTCACTTGTGATCAAGACGGTGGAGCAACACAACATACTTATCCAAGAGTTGGATCAGATCCATACGCTGGTGCATCAATAGCAATTACTGCGGTTGGTTCAACAAATCATACACCAACAAACGCGGTTTATAGCGCAGCAACCGGTGATACAGTTCTTACTATTCCATTGCACGGATTTAGCAACGGCGATTATATAATGATGGATGATTATTCACTAAATTATACATGCGTCATGGATAACAACACAGTTTCAAAGGGTTATCCAAGAGCAACAGATTATGCGTCCGGTCGTTGGTTAATTGTTTCTGATGTAACAACAAACACATTTAAAGTAAATGTTGGTCCATCAGATTATACAGGTTCACATACATTTGTATCAGCTAACGCTGACGCGATTAAACGTCAAGATGGTACATTCACTATTGACGTAGGTAATGCTGGTTCAGCTGCAGGTTCGGTACACACATTCGTATCAGCAACTACAAACGCTATTAAGCATGAGCCACAATCACCTCACGCATTTGTAAGTGTAACAGCTAACGCTGTTAAAGCAGCTACTATGTCAGAAGCTTATACTCCAACAAATGTTGCATACGATCACATCTCAGGTGTAATGACTATGACAATGGCAGGTCATACACTTACTGAAGGTGATTATGTAATCTTCGCGGAAAACGCTATTACTCTAAATTGTGCAAGCAACGGTGGTGGTAACTTATCACATCCAAGACCGTCAGATCCAATCTTTAACACACCAGTTAGAATTGATTCTGTAACAGCTTCTACTATTACTTTACAGGTTGGACCTGCAAATGTCAATGCTGCTCACACATTCGTAAGCGCATTAACTGATGGAGTAAGAAGATCAGTTGGCCCTAAAGTTTCAACTGCAGCGGAAAAACTGTTCGCAGATATTGGTACTACAATCCTTGAGAACGACGGAACAATCGTTGAGATCTTCGAACCTAACTTCGCTTCATTAAGCGGTGGTTACGATGCTACTTTAGTTGCTCAATATGAAAATGTTCAAGGTTCAGCTCCTAAATATCAAGAAGAAATTATCACTTATATCAACGAGCAATATAACGGTTTAGCATACAACGTAGGAAAATGCCCACGTGATGTAGGCTATATTGTTGACGCTATCTCAGAAGATTTAGAATATGGTGGTGACTCAGCAACAGTACACGCTGCAAGATACTACTTTGAAGGTGCGATCAACGTACTTCCAATGTATCAAAGAAAACCAACTAAGTTGGCGTTTACACATCTTGCAGATATAGTAGAAGATGTAATATCTGAAACATTAGTGCTTCCAACATTTGGTGCGCAATTCACACCGACTGACGCAACTTACGATCCAGATACTGGTATCATGGTAGCAACAATTGGTTCGCATACTCTAACAACTTCAGATTACATTTGGTTCGAACCAGTTGGAATTACATTCTCTTGTGATACTGGTTCTGGACCAACTAACCACGCTGTTCCCGAAGCACATCACAGATTCTACAATAAGCCTTGTCCAATCATTGGTGCTGATGCAACAACCATCACTCTTTGGGTTGGTGCTGCTGCAACATATTCAGGTGTACATACATTTGTGAGCGCATTGAGCAACGCTCTTAAAGAAGTTAACGGTAATCTTACTTCTCAAAATATGTCTGGTATTGCAGCTGATGCGACAACCGCGACATTAGGCAAAACATTAACAAACGTTATATCCTCAATCGTAGATGATAGATTAGTTATTCCTGATTATGCGGGTTCACTTGATATATCACAGCAAACTCCTGCTAATCTACCTACTGAGAATTTAGTAACTAAACCAAAAATGGAACCAAGCAGAACATTCGCTCGTAAATCTCTTCAATGGAATAGAACATTTATTCAAGAAGAAATTATACAGTTTGTTAAAGATAATAACTATACATTCGATGAAGCTAAGTGCGCAAGAGATGCTGGATTTATTATCGATGCTGTTAGAAGAGATGTTCAAACAGGTTCAACATATAATGGTAAGTACATCGGAAAATCATACAGAATTGGTACTGTAGGAGCCGACAAGGTTATTCAAGACCAACTTGCCGAAACAATTGAAGGAATTCAATATGTACAAAAAGACATCGAAGCACAGCTTTCCGGTGTAGCACTATCTAGAGCACAGATTTCCTTCAGTAATATTATCGACGCGATGGTCAATGACTATACTCCAGACGGAACAAATTACAGTTTTGGTATAGGTCATGTTTCAGACAATCACTTCGATGCTCGCACAGGTTTACAATTAAACAGAGCATTCATGCAAGCTGAAGCTACTGCTTGGATTGATGTGAATTATCCTGGATTGTCATACGACGTTGCTAAATGCCAAAGAGATACTGGTATCATGGTTGATGCCGTAGCTTACGATACACAACACGAATCAAATTCAGCAATGTTAGATGTTGCTAAACTATACTTTGAAAACGGATTGTCAACATTAAGTGCGGCTCAAAGAGCTCCAACTGCAGCTTTATATACACACTTAAGTGCAGTAGCTTCTCAAATCGTTCTTAAACAAACAGTTTCAAAATCTACTGGAAACGCAGCAGTACAAAATACTTCATTCGGAGTTGTAACTGCACCAGTAGCGCAACATATCACATCATTGTGGAAAATAGTTGGTGACTTAATCGCTGATGACTCTCTTATCAATATGCCACAACTTGTTGAAGCAAAAACTGCAACTGCTGGTGCTGATGGTTATCTGTACGAAACAGAAGCTGAACTTGTAGGATCTCGCAAAGATAATCTACAAGCTACAATCACAAATTACTTAAGAGAAAACTTTGGTTATCTCGAGTATGACGAAGATCGTTGCAGAAGAGACACAGGTTATATTGTTGATGCAATATCACACGATATTCAATACGGTGGTAACGCTGCGATGCACGGCACTGCAGAGCTTTACTTCAAAAACGCTGTTAATATTTTACCAGCAGATCAACGTTCATCAACAAGAGAAGCGTTCGAACACTTAGGTAAAATTGTTAACCACGTTATTCGTAACGAAGCTGTTCCTCGCAAAGAAGGTCGTAAATTTACACCATCTAGTGCAACATACGATCCAGACACAGGCATCTTCACAGCTACCATGGCTAACCACAATCTTAAGGTAGGCGATTACATTATGATTGCACCTGAGAGTATTGTCTTCACCTGTGCGTTAGATGGCAACCTGCATCAGCATCCTGCGCCTGAAGCTCATCATCCTTATTATAATGCACCGATGAAAATCACTGCAAGAACCGGAACAACAATCACTATGAACGTTGGAAAAGTTCCTTACGGTAGAGGTGGTGGAGCACATACATTCGTAAGCGCAACAATGAATGCGATTACACATATTACAGGTAACACTGTAAGACAAGAAATGAAATATAGAGCTGCAAGAAGAACTATATCAGCTGAAGCTATGAACTTAGCAACTATGTTAGCGAAAGTTGCAGACGATAATAGTCCAGCGAATATCCCATCAAGAATTGATCCTAATACAAATTGGGTTCATGCTGATTTGATTACTGCTAAAAACGCAATAGATGACAACTCTATTCAAATGGCTAAAGATCTACAAATCTATATCAGCGAAACGTATAACGGTATCAGTTATTCTAAAGAAAAGTGTCGTAGAGATGTTGGTGTTATGATCGATTCTCTTTCACACGATGTTAACTATACAACAAACTATGCAATGTTAATGACTGCTGGATTGTACTTCGAAGGATCAACTTCGATACTACCAGTAGATCAGAGACAACAAACTGCTAAATTCTTTACTGAAATGGCAAAAGTTGTTGAAGCAATTGTACAAGGTCAGACAACATATCAAACAGGGTTTACTTCAACCGACGCTACATACGATCCAGATACTGGTTACTTTACTGCAACTATTGATGCAGGACATGGTCTTGAAATTGGTGATTACGTATCGTTTGAACCTGCAAGCTTCACATTCTCTTGTGATACTGGTTCTGGTGCAACTAACCACGCTGTTCCTGAAGCACATCATCCGTATTATGACCAACCTTGCCCGATCTTATATGTCGAAGGTAATGTAATCACTATGTGGGTCGGAGCTGCAGCTTCATACTCAGGTGTTCACACATTTGTAAGTGCAACTACTGAAGGCCTTAAGAAAGCTGTAAGAACTTGGACTACTCAAGATACAACAAATACAAATGCGACAGCAGTTGAAGGTGAAGAAGTTGCTGACTTAGTAAGAATTGTAGAAAATGCAATAAGAAGAGATAGCACAGATGGTCTACCAGCAATCGTTGAGCCAAATACATCTTGGGTCAATGCTTCAAAAGTAGAAGCAGGCAGAATCATTGATGATAATCTCGACGAATTAGCTGATGATATAACTAAGTTCTTAAAAGATACATTCACAATCATTGATTACTCAAAAGCCAAGTGTCGTAGAGATGCTGGTTACATTATCGATGCTATGAGTTGGGATCTCAACTATGGTGGTAACCTTGCAACTAGATGGAATGCAGACTTCTATTACTGGAATAACGAATTACGAATTCCTGAAGATACAAGAGTAGCAACAGCTAAAGCTTATCGCCAACTTGGTAAGATTGTAAGTCAAGTAGTTATTGGTAAACTTGCAGGCCAAGCAATTCGTTCAGAATTAGGTACGACTACACAAGAAGCACAAGCAATTAAACTTGGAGATATTTTACACAACGTAATGTTCTACAATACTCAAACAGCGCTTGGACCAGTTAATGAACCTAACTTCGAATGGGAAACTAATAAAGAATATAGGTTTGCTAAAACTATTCTTAATAATAACAAGACTATGTTACAACGCGAAGTTCAACGCTTTATTACTTCTACTTACAAGTTTATCGATCTACCTAAGACTTATCGTGATGGACTTAACTTCCTTAAAGTTATGCAAAACGACTTTAACGGTCGCGTAATTGATCCGAGTGTTGGTACAGTAGGTTCTGATAAAGCAGCTAGATCTTTCGTTGGCGCATTGTTTAATATCGATGCACAACACGT